>Ga0302250_1000116_pt1 | contig 118291 bp, 86 predicted proteins | sample AAG_RA_Asp_MG_FD_193536 | JGI IMG/M metagenome (GOLD analysis project Ga0302250, IMG submission 193536) | Enriched activated sludge microbial communities from anaerobic digester in WTTP, New Holstein, Wisconsin, United States - AAG_RA_Asp | ecosystem: Engineered > Bioreactor > Anaerobic >... | reverse complement strand
ATTTTGTGATATTTTTCATTATTATACGACTTAGAGAAAAATCGGTTAAGCATAACAGGGGTGATTGACCCGTTGACCTCATAAAAATTTCGTGGTTTTCAAGGGAAGGCTCAATGCGCCGGCCTCGCAAGCGATGCAGAAGCTGGCGCCGGCATTGGCTTAGAGCGGCTTGCATCGCGCCGGTTGAGACGACCCGCAGAAAACCAGAAATTTTTAGGGAGTCTTGATCTTTTCTTTGTTACTTTCTTTTGCATCAAGGCAAAAGAAAGTAAAAGGCTTAAGTTTTCAACTTATTTTTGCAGGTCGACTTTTCGGAGTGGGCTCAGGATTCAAAAACCAAAAACTAAAAACCAAAAACATTCTAACTAATTGTATTTCAATCTGTAATCTATAATCTATAATCTCTGACTTACCTCCTCTGCCGGATGTATTGATCCAGTTCCTCTACAGATGACTCAAACTTAAAAGCATCATTCAGCTTAAAATAATTACCCGGATCATACACTTTCGGAAAAACCCATTTAGCGAACTCCAGCCGGGTGCTCTCGTAACTGAACAAGGTTAAAATCTCCCTGATCTGGGAACAGGTAAGACAATTCGTTTCCGCTACCTGTTTGGCCAGAGTTAATTTACTGTCTTCAAAGTTTTTAGAGGAAAGCGATTGCTTAAACTGGTCAAAATCCCCTTTGTCCATGGGTTTCGGACATCTGTTTTGTTGCTGGTTTACGGGCGTTGCCGTATTGCCTGCCTGCTGAGAGGCTGCCTGTGGAAGGTTGACTTCGGGTTTTTGAGGATTTATGGTGTCGGCTGGGGTAACTATTTGTTGTTGAATGGTTTCTGTTACCGGATCTGAAATCGCCGGTTTTGCCGGGCCCAAAACCTCAAAAGTGGCATTCAGATCGCTGATCACATATTTTCCTTTCTTGTTCCTGATCATATACTTCACATGCACCCAGTTATTATCCACATCTACCACCTGCACATTTTTATCAATGGGTTTGATTTTCTCATCTTCAAAAATAATCCTGGCTTTACCATACTGAAAGTCAACAGGTATTTCACTAACATTGAACTGCGGTTCTGCATTGATTTTTTTGCCATTGATAATCACCCAGAATTTTTTTCCATCCTGTGAAAAAAAAGTAATTTTTCCCTGGGAAAATACCTGGGATAAAGTGAAAACAGCCAGAAGAATAAGCAATGCTCTTTTCATGAATACTTTTGTTTATGGTTTAACTTTTTGAAGTTCTGGTACCTGAACGGCCTGTGGGGCGAAATTGAGTTGCCGGCCATATATTAGTTTGATATCGAGTACTTTAGCCTTAAACTCCGGGATGGCATCTGCAATATCCAGTATTTTATCGGCCAGTTGATCAGGCTTATTTTTAAAGGTGACATTCAGTTTGGTGTAGTTTTCCACACTCACAATTTCCATATCCCCTCCAAAGTTCTGGTCTTCCTGAAGCTTGGTCCGAAGATTACGGAAATCGCGGTAGGTACCGGTTTGGTAAAAACGGAGTTCGTAGGGGGTGCCGGAACTTACCCATTGTCCGATATAACGGGTAAATGTAGCCATCAGTTTGTCCAGATCACGGTTTACAGCTTCCTGGATACCTGCAAGCATGCCGGTTTTATCACGGCCTGCAGTCCAGTCGCTTTCCAGGGTAGTGGTTCCCAGGCCTTCTGCAGTGCAGTTATCATAGGATTTAACTTCGATAAGGTATTTTGAGGAGGTTCGGGTGTCGAAATCTTCACTTCTGGTTGAAGTATGGATTTTATTCAGGAAGATGATGAACTGTGCATCTGACATCATGCCCAGGCGCTGAATGTATTTTTCTTCTGAGGAGGCTATCTCATTACCAATTTCACGGGCTTCTTTTTTCAGTTCATCAAACCGCTTCTTTTCAATATAGCGGTAGCCTTTTCCTGAAAGGTATTCATTGATCCTTTCAAGGGCAAAATCGTAATTCAGCCTGTCTTCAGGCAGTATCTGAGAGTCGTCGTACATTACCAGAAACCGTATGCCACCAATGGATTTTGAAAGCAGATTGATATCGGCTTTAAGGGGAGAAAGGCTTACTTCGGCGCGGATGGTGATTTCATAACGGTCAGGGAAGGGTAACTCTTTCAAAACATCATATCTGGTGATATATCCTTCCGAGCGCGATGAAATGGCATCCTGCAAAATCATGTAGTTTTCCACGCGGGTTTCGGAGGTAACGCTCACGCCAACAGCCTGTCCGATGGCATTACGCTGGGCATCACGAAGGGCATCCTCACGTTTGAGCCCGACTCCTCTGGCTTCTACCGTAGCTACATTATCGCTGACTACAGGCGGACTCAGCTGTTCTGTCATGCCTTGTCCCGGTTTATTTCCCTGGGTATTGATATTGACTTCAACCAGTGATTTTTTCTTTTTCTTTTTTTCCTTCTGAGCCATTACAGTGCCGGCGGGATACAACAGTATCATGGCCATTATCAGAATTACTATGGTTCTCATATTCTGTCGTCTTAGGTTAGGTTTCTAAATCAGAGCAAGGGCAAATTTCAGTATTTTGCCGGCCGTGGTGGCAAATTTCCCGATTTTTTCCCAGTTGATCTTTTTAGAGTTGAGCTGATCGAGCTGAATTTTTCCATCAAAGGACTGGGCAACATCGATTACCTGTACCCCCTGGCTAAAACCCAGCTGCTGGAAAAGCTCCTTGCTGGTTTGCAGGATTTGCGGAAAGTTCCCCGTTCTGGGATCATAGAGTTTATAAAAATCGAAGAGAATTTTACCATTCTCATCAACCACCACCGGAAACATGGACGGATCGACCGGCTTGCCGTTAAAGTTGAAAACGATGCCTTCTGCGCCACCAAGATCACTGGTGCTGAGCGCTCCTGCCATTTCGGTAAGGGTTGATTTTGTTTCTTTTCCGGGAATGTTTTCATACAAAACCGGCGCAATCCCTTCTTTTGAATACATCGGGATTCTAAGGGTAACTTCCATAAATCCGTCTTTTTCCACTGCATCCCCAATCTGACGGGCATTTTTAACCACTCCGTCAAGCCGGGTGTAGATGAAGTCATTTTGGGTGATCATGTCCTTAACCGTGGTTTCGCTGGTAACGCTTACCCCCTGTACAATTTCAAGCAGGTTACGCTGGGCTACCACCACAGCACCTCTGGCAGCCATCAGCTTAGCCTGGGCCGGATTGGTGAACTTCTGGTTATCTATTACGGATTGTCCTTTCGCTTCAATGAATTGTTCTGACCAGTTAACAGCACCGTTCTGGCTTTGCTCCACTATCTGGCTGAACTGGTTCACAGCCTGTTCATAGGTAAGCGTATGGTGTTGCTGGGAAACTGGTTGGGGAGGAGTAACCGGAGGAGTTTCCTGACCGCCAGAAGGTTGTTGAACAGCGGGAGGATTTTGTTGCTGTATCGCTGGTGGCTGCACCTGTTCGGTTTTGTTCTTTTTCTTCCTTCTTTTTTCAGATTTCTTCTGACTGAAAGCGTCATGGACAGAAAATAAAATCAAAAAGCTGAGAGTAAGGCAGATAATTCTTTTCATAAGGACAGGCTAAAAGGATCAGGTGGCAAAAGTAAAATAATTTACGATTGACGGTTTACGACATCAATCGTAAATCGTCAATCAAGCATGTTAGTTAAAGGGCTGTATCAAAATGCAATATTTGCCATAAAGCACCAAAACAAAATGACTCACAAAGAGACAAACATTTGTTTATCAATTCTTTGTGAGTCTTTGAGACTTTTAATCTTTGTGGCGTGAAATGATTATACGAATATTGAGACAGCCCCAAAGCTTCAGTACATCGTTTACTTTTTTGCCATTTTGGCTTCGATTTCATCCAGCCGGTCGTTGGCGGAATGTACCATCATGGTGACACGCACAAACGGCAGGGCCATCAGGAATAATCCGGCTGACAAGGCAAGGTTCATCCAGTCGCCATGAATGGCATTAACAATAATTCCGGCAAGGCCGGCGAGGGCAGCAATGATACCACCGGGAACGCCCATAGGGCATCGCATGGGTTTTTGATCGGCTTTCATAATTGTGACTTTAATAATTGAGTGAGTTCTGATGGATTTAATGCGGTTCTCGCTACTACTTTACCATCAATAAGTAGGGTAGGAGCGGAGTGAATATTATTTTTCAGGCTTTTCAGATATCCAATGGGGGAACTGGCCGAAATTTCCTTGAATTGGTAAGCATCAGAAAAATCGGGGAGTATCTTCTCCAGGTTTCTTTTCATGGTAACACAGTGTGGGCACCCCAGGGTAGTATATAGTTCCAGTTTCTTCATCTCACTTATCAATAGCAATTTCCGTCAATATCGCATACTTCACCTGTATGATGCTCTGTAACTGAATCAGCATGCTGTATTTGTGAGGCAAAGCTTTTCAGGGTATTTTCAAAAACCGGGTCGGGCATGGCACCGGAGACGATCACTTTTTCTCCAAAAATAAAGTAAGGCACACCCCTGATTCCATATTGCGAAGCCGTATACCGGTCGTCCTCAATCTGAAGAATGTATTGCTGGTTTTTCATCGAAGCTTTTGCTTCTTCAACCGGCAATCCCACATGCTCTATAATACTCATCAATACTTCTGTTTTCGAGAGATCCATACCCAATGTAAAATGAGCCTCAAACAGCGCCTCCTCCAGAGCATCCGTTTTGCCTTTGGTTTTGCTCCACTGTATCAGTTGGTGGGCTTTAAGCGTATTGAAAGTCAGCGCTTTTTCAAATTGAAAATCAATACCATACTGGGCTCCCTGTTCTGTCAGACGCTGAAAAGTTACCATCACTTGCCCAACAGGAACACCCTTACGCTGAGCCAGATAGGTGGGCGTGTTTTCACTGATGTCAACCGGAAATCCGGGATCAAGCCGGTAACTGTGCCACGATTTTTCAAAATGATCACCCAGCCTGGTTGCAGTCAGTGCTTTATCAAGCTTTTTGAGTCCGACATAACAATACGGACAAACCACATCGCTCCAGATGTCTATTTTAATTTTATTTTTCATGCTCAAGTAACACTAATCATTTAATTTTGTTGAATGGCCTGCAAAGGTTTACTTTCTTTTCATTCAGAATCACTAGAAGAAATTTAAAAATGAATTTGGGCGACAGAATTGTCATTATTGGTGGCGGGTTTGCCGGACTGCAGATGGCGAGGCAACTGAATAAATCGTTTTACCGGGTTACACTTATTGATAAACAAAACCATCATCAGTTTCAGCCGTTGTTTTATCAGGTAGCCACCGCCGGACTTGAACCGTCGAGTATCTCATTCCCTTTCCGTAAGATTTTTCAGAAATCGGAAAATATTGAGATCCGGGTTGCGCGTGTAATCCATATTATTCCTGAACAGAATATTGTAGTTACAACTTCCGGCAAAATCGGGTACGATCAGTTGGTAATAGCCACAGGCTGTTCTACCAATTACTTTGGAAATGAGCACCTGCAACGGTTTGCCCTTCCCATGAAAACCACTCAGGAAGCCATTGCCATCCGGAATAAGGTACTGATGAGCTTCGAACATATTTATTCTGCCGATGAACAGGAACTGGAGGGTTTACTGAATATTGTAATCGTTGGGGGAGGTCCAACGGGTGTTGAACTGTCAGGAGCTTTTGCTGAAATGAAAAAGTACATTCTTCCTAAAGATTACCCTCGGGTTGACTTTTCCAGACTTAATATAATCCTGATAGAAGGCAGTAAGGACACCCTCAACAGCATGAGCGAATCTTCGAAGAAAACTTCGAAAAAGTACCTTGAAAAACTGGGTGTAAAGGTAAGAACTGAAATTGTGGTTACTGATTATGACGGTGAAGTTGTTACTCTGAGCAATGGGGAGACTATCCGAAGTAAAAATGTTATCTGGGCCGCAGGGGTAACCGGGAATGTCATATCCGGTATAATAAAATCTTCGGTGTACAGGAACCGGTACCGTGTAGACCGGTTTAATAAAGTAGCCGGTTATAATAATATTTATGCTATTGGTGATATTGCTTATATGCCAACCCCGAAATATCCCAACGGTCATCCTCAGGTAGCTAATGTGGCTATTAATCAGGGGGTTAATCTGGCTGACAATTTTTTGCGACGGTTAAAAGCTGAATTACCGGTCGAATATGAATATAAAGATTTAGGTTCCATGGCAACGATTGGAAGACATAAAGCGGTGGTTGATTTTCCCTTTATGAAATTCCGCGGCGCTCCGGCCTGGTATATATGGATGTTTTTACATCTGATGCTGATACTCGGAGTCCGGAATAAACTGGTGATTTTCCTTAATTGGGCCTGGAAATACCTGACCAAAGACTCCTCCCTGAGGCTGATACTGGAGCAAAACCATTGAGAAAAGTGTCAGGTTAATTATTATAGATTATAGATTGAAATACAATTAGTTAGAGAAACTATTCAGGAGTCTTCTCGAACGAAGTGAGAGATCTCTCGCTTCGCTCGAGAGGACTCCTCTATAACAGTATAATCTCTTTCATCGGTAAAAAGGACGACTTCCCGGCATTTTTTCGAATGAAAATTATACCGAAAGACCCGGGATGTCGTCCATTAACCATCGTCAATTAATTGCTAATTGCTAATTACTAATTGCTAATTTGTTTCAGGTAAATGTCCTTCCAGGCAACGGCTACTCCGCCGCCGCTGTGCATTTGCAGGGCAATTTTACCATTTCCAAGGGCTATCTGATCATCTTTCAGATCGGTCATCATATGGTTGTTGAGCCAAACCATCACACGGTTATCTTTCAAAACAATGACCAGATCATTCCAGTCTTCCATACTCAGTATTTTTTCTTTTTCATCAGGGATTTCCGCCAGCCAGCCCCGGCCGCCTGATTCGTAGATTCCGCCGGTGTTCTCGCCCGGAGGCGCCACTTCTACCTGCCAGCCTTTGATATCGGTTCCGGTAAGGACTGATCTGAAAAACACCCCGCTGTTTCCCTGGTCTTCCAGCATGAACCTCAACCGGAGCGTAAAGTCACGGTATTCCTGCTCTGTGGCAAGGTAACTGTACCCTTTGTCATCTCCGCTGGAAGCAAGTAAAATATTATGATCGGCTTTCCAGGTTCCATTACCGTGAATTTTCCAGCCATCCAGGTTTTTGCCGTTGAAAAGCAAACTGCCCTTTTCCGTCAGGTCTTTTATCTTTATATTCCTGAAATACACCGGGCTGCCATGATCCTGGAGTCCGATACACCCTTTACGGGCCAGCCCGTAATCCGGGAAATCCTTCCATTTTCCATCGCGGGAGAGCCGGTACCAGTCATCGGTCCATAGGTCATATTCAACAATGATCTCACCATTAAGCCAATGGATGACATGCCCGTTTTTAACCTGAATCCGTAAAGTATTGAATTCACCGGCAGGTTTCAGTTTCTTTTTCGTTTTATCGGCATTGTGCATGGCATAATTGGCGCCTGCCTGTTGCCACTCTTCCAGCTTTTGCGGGAAGCCCACATCATCAATTAGTTGATATTCCGGCCCCGTAAAATAGGGCGCCGGGTAATTTCCTTCGAGCACGTGGAAAAATATCCCGCTGTTACCTCCCACGGAGATTTTCCAGTCAATGCTCAGATCAAAATCTTCATACAACTCATTTGTCACTATATCCCCCGACATATCCGAACCACTTTCATTACCGGATGTGATCAGGCAACCGTCTTCCACTTTCCACAGGGGAGGCATCTGTTTCATATTATAACCACGCCAGCCATCGGTATTTTTACCATTGAACAGTAGTTTCCAGCCGTCCTTTTTTTCGTCAGAAGTAAGTTCATTGATGGGTTGTGCAAATAATCCTGTTGACAAAAAGACCATCAAAAACAAGATTGAAAATGTATTTTTTTTCATATAAATAATTGATAAACAGTTATAAAATTTGAAATAGCTGAGATTGGATATAACCTGCAATGTTAAGAAAAAATTTGCGATTTACTCGGAAATTTGATGATGAAGTAGTTTTCTCGCGAAGGCGCAGTGGGAATTACGAAGAACGCCAGGGAAATACAATTATGGAATTATCAATTACAATATATTCGATTTCAGATTGTTGATCGACGATCAGTTTACTTGGGCGTTTGAACATTTGGACTGGGAGTACACATTCAACCCACCGATTACACGATTCTTACCCTAACGAATTGAATCTCAATTTACAATCCAATATTTTAAATCGGTTTACATTTTTTGTTTCTGTACATCGCATAGATCCACGCCAGCACCAGAACAATCCCGGTTCCCCCGTCAACAGGTACCCCGCCACCGGGCGGAAGATCTTCGGCAGAGCCATGATGTGAAGGGGGGTCAGGAGGCTCATCGGCATGTATCGGAATTGTAACTGTGATGAAAAGGATCCAGACCAATCCTGTTAAAATGTGTTTAATAATCCAGCTTTTCATATCCGGTGTATTATTTGGTTATGTGTATTATTCCTGAATACATCTTATCGGGCAACTGTATTTTCAAAATAAATATCCCTGAACTTAATGAATGAATTCTCATTGTGGTTTCATTTCGGGTGAGAGATCCCGACGCAATTCTTTTTCCATCAGATGTGAACAGAATAATATTTCCGGTTGGGTTCATTGCCTCCAGGTCTGTCACGATCAGATTTCCATCCTGATATTGAACCTGCCATCTGTTGATCATATCGTGTTCCTCAATGGCGGTCTCATTTCCGATCATCAGTTTAAAACGGTTTGTCTCATCGTTATCAGAAGAAAAAAAACTGTAACACTGGTTTTGGTTAAGATCATGGGAAATGTTCAGCTTTAAATCTTTAATTTTAAAGACAGTTCCCGCCGGAAAAGTCTCCAACCCTGTAACGGTAAGTGTGTACTGGGCCGCAACACCCTTTATAAACCCGATATTGAATTCGGTAATGTCGTTAAGGTCCGTTATGTCCTTAAAGTATTTAAAACCCTCAAAATTGTTATTAGGAACAGTATTAGTAGACAGGTATTCCCCATTCCCCACAACAGAAAATATCCGTGGAGAAGCTGCAGATGCCGACCAGGTGTGGGCATCCATACCGGCATCAAACCCCGGAGTGGCATTATCGTGAAACCTGATTTTTGCCTGTGCCCCGGAATTGTTGTTAGCGCTTTTTATATTCAGCATCAGGGTGTTTTCAGCCGTGAAATTTTTATACCAGTTCTCATCACTATGAATTCTTGCCTCCATGGGTAAAACCAGGCTGTTACCGGGATCCAGTGCCTCTACCACAAAACCCTGATGCGGGGGAATCACCCCTTCAGTCTCCAGATCCACAAAATTATTCAAAGATTCACTGAATATTTTGGCAATCAGGTTGATACCAGTTATTTTCCAATAACTGTCATGATTCCAGAGCAGGGAACAGGTAAATGGGTTGCCCAGAATATGCCAGCCTCTGTCATCCGTAACTGTGAGATTTTCAATGGTGATGTTTTCAGTAATTGGAATGCCACTGAAGTATCGGTCAATAGTTTCATCGAAAGCCGTAAGATAGCCGTAGCCTGCATTAAATTCTGAGAAATGACTCTGTTTGAAGTTTTGCCACATATTGGTCTCTTCATCGTACCTGTACAAATCATCAGGATCACCGGGCTCAAAGGTGGATCCGCCTATGGCAAAATCATTTACGGGACAGGCCATCAGGTGCCAGCCATTGGTATTTCCGGTGTAGCCTTCTATAAATCTTTCCATTTTCACGGTACCGGATTTCGGTGGAATCAGGTTCACCATTACAGATCCGGTAGCGGATGCATCCGATCTGACCACCATGCCATGATGGCCATCAGTCTGGAGTATGTTGGTGGTTAGTTTGGAACCGGGATCGATATTAAACACTGAACCATCGCGAATCTGTACGGACCCGCTAACCGTGAGGATTCCTTTCAGGGTGATTCCGGCTGAATGACTGTTCGAAATAATCAGACCTCCCAGGTTTACACACTGTATGTTTTCCACAGGGCCAATATCCATCCCTGAAGCCGTGCCGGAAAGTTCCAGGGTTGAAAAAATGCTGGTTCTGAGATTCTGGGGAGAGAAAGCGATGGGGTTGTGTAAAGTAAGCTGCTTGTCGCTCAATTCAAAAGTGCCATTCGTCAGTGTAAGAGTCCCAGAAACCACAAGATTTCCAGCCAATACAGCTCCTGAGGTTCGATCAATCTGTAGATTGCCAATGCCGTCAGTTATAGGAGGAATTTCTGCTTTAGTAATGGATTCTGAAATAATCAGGGTTGAGCTTATTCCCCCTTTTATCGAGCCAGCTCCCAGTTTAGTGATCTGTCCGCCAATGGAAAGGGTATGGTTTCCGATCTGGAATTCACCCCGGATTGCCTCAAGAGGCCCGCTTAAGGATCTTCCCTCATGCAAAATAACACCGGAAGGATTGTTGATCTGAAGGCCAGATGGTCCGGAAGTTTCCGGGAATTCCTCATCTGCTGAAGTCTGCTGAATGGTTCCCTGATAGATCAGTTTAGCGCCGCTCTGATAACTGATGCTATGTCCGTTAAGTGTAAAGCTCCCTGCAACCATCCTGAGGGTGGTGTAAATATTTATGAGGCCGTTAAGTGTAATTCCATTACCTCTTTGCAGCGTAAGTTCAGAAAGAGTAATCCCGGGAAGGTTCAATCCGGAACCGGTTCCGCCTATCACCAGCTTTGAACTGGTTCCGCCTGTTAGTTTATCCCGGTTCCCGGAAATAACGCCATTCAGGGTAAATGTGTTGGCCAGAATCGAAAAGTTACCACCATTCAGGGCAAGTGTCCCGTTAAGGGTACGGTCTGAATGTAAATCCACTCCTGAAGCATTGTCGATGTAGAGATTAGTAGGGCCTGAAGAAGCCGGGAATTCGGCGCCGGATGTAGTTTGTTTGGAAGATCCGTTGTATCTGAGTGAAGCATCGGCCGCATAAGCCATGGAATATCCGTTCGGGGTGACAGTACCGGATGTCAGCGTCAGGTTGTTATGAATGGTTACATTTCCGTGGAGCGTGATACCTCCCGGCTTGTTAATCAGAAGTTTGTAAAGTTCAACTCCAGGTAAAATGGTACCGGTGGTACCCCCGAAAAACAACGAAGAGGTGGTCCCGCCTGTCAGGCTTCCGGCATCTGACTGGCTGATGGTTCCGTTCAGGGTGAGCGTATCACTCCCGATCGAAAAAGATCCTGCCGTTAAATACAGGGTTCCACCCAAAGTACGGTTGGCATGCAGGTTCACTCCCGAACTGTTGTTTATTTTAAGATGGTAAGGGCCTGATGTTGCAGGAAATTCGCGGTTGGCCGTGGTTTGAGCCATCCCTCCCTGGTATTCGAGGGTAGCTGTGGATCCATAGGTAATGGTGCCTGAAACAATACTGCTGTTGGCCGAACCGGAACTCACCAGTATCAGTTTGTTGTTGATGGTCAGATTATTAGTCAAAGAAAGGGCGGTGGCATTTGAGGATGAACCGATGGTGAGAATTCCATTCAGAGATGTTGGCAAACCGGTTCCTGTTATCTGGCTTCCGGCAGCATAAAACCCATAATTGGCTGATGCATGAAATGACCGGGCTCCATAAGTTCTGATACAACCGGAGTTTCCGGCAGAACTGATTCCTTCGTCATGAGCGGTTTTCAGGGTTGCACCGCTTTCGAGGGTGAAAGTTCCGGTAGTGTAATTGTAATCACCGAGGACACTGGTACCTAAATCAAGTGATGATCCCGATCTGACCAGAAAACTGATCCCATAATACACGCTTCCCGATGACCGGGTAAATGTTTGTGGTGTTGAACCCGAAAAAATAAAGACCGGCCGGATATAATCCAAATCGGTAGTCAGCAAAGGACTGGATCCTGACATAGAGAAGTTACCTTTAAGATTCACCGTGTCATAGGCAGATCCCTGAGCCATCACAAAAGTTCCGCCCGTCATGGTAAAGTTGCCGTTTACATCCATACGGTTATCAGCACTCGACCCGGATAATACAAACAAACAGCCCGGACCGATGGAGAAATTTCCTCCAACTGTCATTCTGGTGGTGGAGGTACTTGAGAGTTGAAGCTCGTACCCATTGGTGGATGCCAGGGTGAAATTGCCGTTAATTGTTACCAGGTTGCCGGCTAAATTCTCACCTTCAGTCTGGTTTGTACAATTCCACGTGAAGTTTCCAAAATTCTGGTCAAGTCCCAAAGGCTTGGTTCCGGTTACCCCCGTAATTTCACAGGTGGAATTGGAGTGCCAGAGAGCATCTTCAACGGTTCCTCCGTTTTGTGCATGATTATACAAAGAACCCTGTTTATATTCAATAACCGGATCTCCACCTGAATAATGGCTTAATGATTCAAAATTATTGATTATTCCGTAAACCTGCAGGTCGGTTCCAATGCCATCCCTTACATCAACATCCACTGAAATACTGATGGTGAGGGTACCGTAAATGACGGTTTGATCAATATCTATGTCGCCATCGGCTGTAACGGTATGTCCTGCCTGTATTGTAATTACCCCGTCAGTATATTCCGGTGTATATCCGGCATCCACCCAGGATGATCCGTTATATCTTTGCCAGGTGGAGGCCAGACTCCAGTTACCGGATTGTTTGCTTCTGAAATCGCCGGCAGATTGGGCAAATAAAAGATGACCCACACCCATGAAACTGAAAAAAGTGAGAAAAATCAAAGTGTTTTTCATAATACCCCCGGTTTGGATTTTTATAATCTTAATAGCCTCAAATGTACAAAAAATAAGGAAAAAATGCAATGCTTTTTCGGGAATTTATAAATGTACTGATCAGACATTCATAATATTTCCGTATTGCCCTTCGTTAGTGCATGTCGCGAAAAAATGTATTTTTGCCGAATGTTTAATATGATCAGGATTTTAGGTTTTTCCATATTGCTGCTGTCTTTATTTTCATGCAGCAAATTCCAGAAGATTTCGAAAAGCAGTGATTTTGATAAAAAGTATACTGCCGCAGTAGCGTATTATGAGAAAGGAGATTATTACCGGGCGCTGCAGTTGTTTGAGCAGGTGGCCCCTTTAATGCGTGGAACGGCAAAGGCTGAACAGCTGTACTTCTACTATGCCATGGCTTATTATAAACAAAAAGATTTTCTGCTGGCCAGTTATTATTTTGAAAGATTTGCCAGGGATTACCCCTCAAGTGCAAATGCCAGTGAAGCCCTTTTTTTGGCTGCTGAGTGCAAATACAAGTTGTCGCCCCCGTTCACGCTTGATCAGACTCCTACCCTTGAAGCCATACAGGCTTTCCAGGTTTTTATCAATGCCTATCCGGCAAGCCCCAAGGTGCAGCAATGCAATGAACTGATTGATGAACTAAGGCTTAAGCTGCAAACCAAAGATTTTACCATGGCGCTTCAGTATTTTAAGATGGAAGCCTTTGAAGCAGCCGTTATCGCCTTTACCAACCTGCTCGATGATTATCCTGAAACCTCTTACCGGGAAGACGCCATGTATTACATCTTTAAATCGTGGTACTATTATGCCAAAAACAGTATTTCATTCAAGCAGGATGAAAGATATTCAAAAGCCCTGACAGCAGGTTCCGATTTTCTGGTGTTGTATGCCGAAAGCCCAAGGATCAGTGAGGTTCAGAACCTGTACGACCAGATCATGAAAGACAATATCAATAAAAATAAACTTAACTGATATACATAATGGAAGTTAAAAAACTCAAAATTGAACTGAATGCAGTAACCCGTCGTATCAGCGATTTCGATAAGGAAACCGGGAATATTTACGAAACCGTTACCATCCTGTCGAAAAGAGCCAATCAGATTGCCTCCGATATTAAACAGGAACTTTCGAAGAAAATCAAGGATTTCGAAACCTCCAACGATAATCTCGATGAAATTGTAGAAAACCGCGAGCAAATTGAAGTAGCCCGCTACTATGAGCAGCTACCCAAACCATCCATTCTTTCCGTTCATGAGTTTGAAACCGGACAGATTTACTTCCGGAATCCGGCCAAGGAATTACAACAGGAATCTGAACTGTAATCTACAAAATGCTGAAGGGTAGAAAAATCCTGATTGGTATAACAGGCAGTATCGCTGCTTACAAAGTTCCATTACTGATAAGGCTGCTTATTAAGGAAGGCGCCGAAGTTAAAGTGGTAGCCACCGGTAATGCCTTCGATTTTGTTACCCCTCTTACACTTTCAGCGCTGACAGGGCACCCCGTCTACAACAAGGGTTTTGATGGTGAAACCGGCGTATGGGCCAGTCATATCGACCTGGGAAGCTGGGCAGATGTATTTCTCTTGGCTCCCGCTTCGGCAAGTACTATGGGGAAAATGGTAACCGGACACGCTGATAACCTGTTACTGGCAGTGTATCTGGCTGCCCGTTGTCCGGTGTTTTTTGCGCCGGCCATGGATGTGGATATGTATTTGCATGCTTCCACCCAGGATAATATCAAAGTATTGCAGAAACGTGGCAATATCATGATCGAAGCTCAGGAGGGGGAACTGGCCAGTGGTCTGCATGGTGCCGGCCGCATGGAAGAACCGGAAAAAATCGTGGAAATCCTGAAAAATCATTTTGTCAGATCGGGCGAACTGGCCGGAAAGAATGTGCTGGTAACGGCTGGACCTACTTTCGAGCCTATTGATCCTGTCAGGTTTATCGGTAATCATTCATCTGGCAGAATGGGGTTTTCCCTGGCCGAAGAAGCCGCCAGGCGGGGCGCTAAAGTAAACCTGGTTTGTGGGCCGGTTTCCCTCCAGATAAATACACCTTCAGTTAAACGTACCGATGTGACCACCGCCGGTGAAATGGCAGCTGCCTGCAGGGAGTTGGCCCCGGCAGCTGATCTGGTGATAATGGCTGCTGCTGTTGCCGATTACAGGCCGGTAATCAAGAGTTTATCTAAAATAAAGAAAAATCAGGACTTGCTTACCCTGGAACTGGAACCTACGGAAGATATCCTGTCCGGCCTCTCTAAAAATCGCCCTGAAGGACAGTTTATTGTGGGATTTTCATTGGAGACTGATAATGAACTCGAAAACGCCGGAAAAAAGCTCATCCGGAAAAACCTAGACGCTATCGTCATGAATTCATTGAATGACCCTGGCGCCGGTTTTGGTCATGATACCAACCAGGTTACTATATTGTTCCGCAGCCGGCAACCTGTTAAACTGCCTCTCGATAGCAAACAAAAAATAGCCGGAATGATCATGGATTTGGTGGTTAAAGAAATGTCTGCAGGAAATTTGCGTTAATGGGTTATGTTTTTCAACGATCCCTTTCATGTAATCTTTTGGAAATGAAGTTAAAGTCTGTTTTATTGGTCATTTTGCTTTCTTTGGCTGTAGCTTTGGAAGCTCAGGAGTTTAAATGTCAGTTGCAGGTTTCTGCGCAAAGCGTACAAGGTGCTAACCGTGAGAAATTTGAAAATCTCCGGAAAGATCTTTACGAATTTGTAAATGAACGCAAATGGACCAATTACGCCTTTAAAATCGATGAAAGGATTGAATGTACCATCGCCATCACCATTCAGGAAGAACTTTCTTCGGACGAGTTTAAAGGCAAGATCAACCTGGTTTTGCAGCGACCGGTCTACCGGACTTCCTACAATACTACCATGTTCAATTATGTTGATAACGACTTTCAGTTTCAGTGGCAGGAAGGAATGGCCATTGAATTTGATGAAAACAGGTTTACTTCCAATCTCACTTCAGTCATTGCCTTTTATCTGAACATTTTCCTCGGACTCGATTTCGATTCCTTTTCACCCAACGGAGGTCAGCCGTATTTTGAAAAAGCCCAGTCGATACTGCAAACCGCACAAACCGCGCGGGAAAAGGGATGGAAAGCCTATGAAAGTACTAAGAACCGATACTGGATGATTGAAAACATCCTGAACAGTTCATATAGTAATGTGCGGAAGGCTAATTATGAGTTTCACCGTAAAGGGCTCGATCTGATGGCTGATAACATTGAAAATGGCCGAGCCGGGGTAACACAGGCACTCGAATTTCTGCTCCAGGCTAACCGCGAAAAACCCAATCTGTTTATCCTTCAGTTATTTCTGGATGCCAAAAGAGACGAGATCATTAACATTTATTCAGAGGCACCCATGATGGATAAAACCCGGATTGTCAATATTATGAGCGAAATTGACCCTTCAAAAGCTTCCCAATATCAAAAAATTACCCAGAGCGGAGTAAAGTAGTTTTTTAATTTTTCACCTTTTTTTCAATCCGATTTTATTTATTTTTGACGCCTCATCGCTTATTCAGGCAAATGAGGTGTCGGTTTAATATTGGATGGTTAAATAAATGCTGATCAAGCTTTCCGTTTCTAATTTTGTCCTTATCCGTCAGCTGGAAATCACTTTCGGCCCTGGTCTTACCGTCATTACCGGTGAAACCGGAGCGGGTAAATCAATATTGCTGGGAGCCCTCTCCCTGATACTTGGGCAAAGAGCCGATTCCGCCTCATTGCTCGATACTGACAATAAATGCATTGTTGAAGGCACTTTTAATCTATCGGGATTAAACCTTGAGACTTTTTTCTCTGAAAATAACCTTGACTATGACCATCAGAGTATTTTAAGAAGAGAAATTACTCCGGCCGGGAAATCCCGCTCCTTTATCAATGATACCCCGGTTCAGCTCTCCCTCCTGAAGGAACTGGGCGAGCAGATCATCAACATTCACTCTCAGAGGCAGACGGCTGAGGTTCGCAACCAGGATTTTCAGGCCGCTATTTTTGATAGTTATGCCGGAGCAACTAAGATTCTTCAGGATTATACTGTTGAATATAATCTGTGGAACAGAAAGAAAACCCGCCTTGAGGAAATGAAAATGCAGCATCTGAAAGCGGAAAAAGAAAAAGATTATATCCGGTTTCAACTGGATGAGTTACTGTCTGCCCGGCTTCTTTCCGATGAAACGGCAGAACTTGAAAACGAATTCAGGCTGCTCTCGCACACTGATGAAATTAAATCGGGACTTAACCTGAGTATTCAATACCTTGAAACGGATGACCATAATGTGCTGAATGATCTCATTTCAGCCCAGAATGCCCTGAAAACCATTGCCCGTTATGATAATCAGATTGGTGAACTCATCGGCCGCCTCCATGATATCTATATTGATGTTAAAGATATTTCCGGCTCCCTCAGAAATATCGATGATAAACTGATTTCAGATCCCGAAAAGCTATCCACGATCTCCGACCGTTTGAACCTGATCAACAAACTGCTGCACAAACATCAGGTCACTACCGTCACTGAACTTATATCACTTCGGGATGAACTCGTTAAAAGGCTGGAGGAAATGGATCATTCCGTTGAGGAGATGGAGGCTTTGGAGAAAGAGATATCACAAATGGAAACCTCACTCTGGGAAATGGCCAACAGGCTGAGCATCATCAGGAAAAATGCGGTAAAACCTTTTTCAGAAAAAGTTGCCGGTATCATGAAACAGGTCGGGATTCCGGAAGCTGTTTTTAGGGTAGAGATGCTCTCAACCGGCAAACTGGGAACAAAGGGGACAGATGAAATTAGTTTTCTTTTCAGTTCCAGTAAATCGTTAGAAGCCAAGGAATTGTCGAAAATTGCCTCCGGAGGCGAACTATCCCGTATTACACTGGCATTGAAATCACTCGTTTCTCAAAAGAATTTTCTTCCGTCCATTATTTTTGATGAGATAGATACGGGCGTTTCCGGCGAAATTGCCGGGAAAGTGGGAAATATCCTGCTGGAAATGGCCTCCGGCATGCAGGTAATTGCCATTACCCACCTGCCGCAGATCGCTGCAAGAGGAAACCGCCATTTTCTGGTATCAAAAGTCGATACCGGTAAGGGTGCGGCTACCGAAATTACTGAACTTAACCCTGACGAAAGAGTCACCGTGATTGCCAGAATGATCTCCGATGAAACCGTTACAGAAGCTGCGCTCGATACTGCCAGGGAATTACTGGGCGGATTGAAAAATGGAAAAACCCGCAAAATGTGAACATGTTTTAATAACCAATTGCCGATTTGAATATGCAAAATGAAATCGTTACCGGAATAGTTGGATATGGCCTGTCAGGCAGGGTTTTTCATGCCCCCTTTATTCACATTCACCCGGGTTTCAGGCTGAAATCCGTAGTCGAAAGAAATTCAGCCTTGTCCGGTTTGAGGTATCCATATGTCCAGGTGGTTTCTGACTACCACCAGCTTATTGATGATCCGGAAATTGAATTGATAGTAGTAGCGGTTCCCAATATATTTCATTACCAAATGGTGAAAGACAGTCTGGAAGCCGGAAAACATGTGGTAGTGGAAAAACCTTTTACCCCAACTTCTGAGGAGGGGCTTAAACTGATTAAGATTTCGGAAAAAACCGGCAAAAAAATATTAGTTTTCCATAACCGTCGTTGGGACGGGGATTTTAAAACCCTGAAAAAAATAACCGGGCAGAAACTGGTTGGGGAGATTATGGAATTTGAAGCCCATTTCGACCGGTTTACCCCCGTTCGCACACGTGCAGCCTGGAGAGATGAACCCAAACCGGCATCAGGTGTATTGTACGATCTGGGACCTCATCTCATCGACCAGGCTTTGGTGTTATTCGGATTGCCTCATGAAATTTATGCAGACATCCGGTACCAGCGCAAAAATACCAGGGTAGACGATTATTTTCATATTGAACTGTACTATGATTCCTTCAAAGCCATCCTGAAAGCCGGTGTGTTTGTCAAAGAAGGCGGACCCAGGTATATTTTGCATGGATCAAAAGGCTCTTTTATAAAATATGGGATTGATCCTCAGGAGGCTCAGCTGAAATCAGGGATGATGCCTGTTGGTGAAAGCTGGGGTACTGAGGATCCTGAATTATACGGGCTGTTACATACTGAAATCGGCCAGACGATTTTCAAGGGTAAAATTACTACTGAAAGAGGCAACTATGGTGGTTTTTACCAGAATGTTTACGAGACGCTGATATCAGGAAATGAAATGGAAGTCACTCCGCATCAGGCGGTCAATGTGATTTCAGTTATTGAACATGCTTTTAAGAGTCATGCTGAAAAATCAAGAATAAAATTCACGTATTAACTTAATTTCACTCTTATGGAAAATTATGAAATAAGCCGTCGGAAATTTATCGGTACCGCATCTGTGGCGGCTGCCGGACTTACCCTGCTGCCTGGTTTTTCTCTGGGCAATCCCAAACGTCCTTCACCCGGTGACCGCTTAAATATTGCCGGAATCGGGGTAGGAGGGGTTGGCGCTACCAATCTGAAAAACTGCAGTATGGAAAACATTGTGGCCCTTTGCGATGTGGATGATGCATATGCAAAGCATACTTATGAAACCTATCCCAATGCAAAGCTGTACAGGGATTACCGGAAGATGTTCGATGAGATGGGTAAATCCATTGATGCCGTAGTGATTGCCACCCCCGATCATACCCATGCTGTTATTGCGGCAGAAGCCATGAGACGTGGAATGCATGTGTATCTTCAGAAACCTTTGACTCACTCAGTGTACGAATCAAGGGTAATGGCCAGCCTGGCCAAAAAATTTAAGGTAGCCACCCAAATGGGCAATCAGGGAAACTCCGGTGAAGGCATCCGACAGATCTGTGAATGGCTATGGGATGGCGCCATTGGGGAAATTAAAGAAGCGCATGCCTGGACCAACCGCCCGATATGGCCTCAGGGTCTGCAGCGCCCGGAAGAAACCTATCCTGTTCCTGCCACTCTCGACTGGGATCTGTTCCTGGGCCCTGCCCCCGATCGTCCCTACCATCCTTCTTACCACCCCTGGAACTGGCGAGCATGGTGGGATTTCGGAACCGGAGCCCTCGGCGATATGGGCTGCCATATCTTTGACCCGGTTTTCAAAGCCCTCGTTCTCGGAAACCCGACTTTTCTCTACGGTAGCTCCTCACAGGTCAATACCGAAAGCGCACCCATTTCTTCCATGGTACATTATGAATTTCCCGACCGGGGTACCCAGGGTAAACTGAAACTCGTTCCGGTAAAAGTTACCTGGTACGATGGCGGACTGCTGCCACCCCGTCCCGCTGAACTGAAAGACGGCGCCCCCATGGGTGACTGGAACGGCGGTTGCCTGTTCATTGGCTCAAAAGGTAAACTGTTGTGCGATGCTTATGGCATGAACCCCAGGCTTTTACCGGAGGAACTGGATAAAGAATACAAACGCCCGGCTCCTTCACTCCGCCGGATTGAAAATGCCATGCAGGGTGGCCATGAAGCCGACTGGCTGCGCGCCTGTAAAGAAAGCCCGCAAGGCAGGGTTGAACCCAGTTCCAACTTTGCCTATGCCGGCCCCATGAACGAAGTGGTGGTAATGGGTAACCTGGCCATCCGCCTCCAGGATCTGAAACGCAAACTGAGATGGGATGCCGATAAAATGATGATCACGAACATTTCAGATACTGATGAAATCCGGGTGGTTTCCAGCGATAAATTTACTGTGATCAACGGTCACCCGCATTTCGATACCAAATACGCCACCATTAAGGCCAAACCGGCCGCTGAAGAATACATTAAACATAACTACCGATCCGGCTGGAAACTAGAGTAGTTGAATTAGAAATTAGAAATTAGAAATTAGAAATTAGAAATTAGAAATTAGAAATTAGAAATTAGAAATTAGCAAATAAATTTTTAAATTATTGATTATGAGATACAATGTAATTATTTTGATGATGGCTGTTGCCATGATATTTGGATGTGCTCCGAAAGAAGCTAAAAAAACGCTGCCCAACACTTTAACCGATCAGGAGATCAAGGATGGCTGGAAACTGCTCTTTGACGGAACAACCACCACAGGCTGGCGCGGATACGGACTGGCTGCATTCCCTGAAAAAGGCTGGGAAGTGGTCGACAGTACCCTGCATGTGATCAGCTCCGCCAAAGGGGAAGCCGGCGGCGGCGGAGATATCATTTATGATCAGAAGTTCGGAAATTTTGAGTTATCACTCGAATGGAAAGTTTCGGAAGGCGGTAACAGCGGAATTTTCTACCTGGCTCAGGAAATACCCGGTGAACCTGTATGGAAAAGCGCTCCCGAGATGCAAATCCTCGATAATGATAAACATCCCGATGCCAAATTAGGCGTTAACGGAAACCGGGCTGCCGGATCATTATACGACCTGATTCCTGGTAAAATGGAAGCTGTAAAACCGGTTGGAGAATGGAACAAGGTGAAGATCATGGTTTACAAAGGCACTGTGGTACACTGGGTTAACGATGTTCAGGTGCTCGAATACCACCTCTGGACCGAAGACTGGAAAAAAATGGTGGCTGAATCCAAATTCAAAGACTACCCCTGGTTCATGGATCCCGCCCAGGAAGGCTACATTGCTTTGCAGGACCATGGCGATGATGTTTGGTTCAGAAACATCAAAATCAAACAACTCTAAAGAGATTATAAATTATAGATTATAGATTATAAATTGAAATACGATTCGTTAGACAAGTTAAGAGCAGTCGAAAGGCGAATCTGTACTTTTTGAATTTTAAAATTTGTTGTATGGTATTATCTTCTTCACAGAAATTCTGGCTCGTGGTTTTACGCATGGCGATTGGTTGGCACTTTTTGTATGAAGGTATTGCCAAGCTGGCCAATCCCAACTGGTCGTCAGTAGGATATCTGCTTGATTCTGAAGGTTTTTTGAAAGGTTTCTTTAACAATCTGGCCTCCAATTCTTCTGTGTTAAGTGTGGTTGACCAACTCAATATCTGGGGGTTGATCCTTATTGGCTTATTCCTGATCACCGGATTTCTGTGTCAATATGCCATGGTTGCCGGTATCAGCCTGCTGTCTTTATACTATCTGTCGCATCCTCCTTTCATCGGGATGCGTTTTGCCATGCCCTCTGAAGGCAGTTATCTGATTGTCAATAAGGTATTTATTGAAATGATAGCCATGGTGGTTTTATTTGTCTTTCCTACCAACAGGGAGTTGGGACTGGATCGTTTTATTTTCAGATCGAAAAAATAATGCTGTGCTGATATGGATAGAAGAGATTTGTTGAAATCAATGGTCTGGGTACCCGTGCTGGGCGGTTTTGCTTTAAGCTATGCAGGAAAACGAAGCCATGATAAAAATTTGATCAGAAATATTCAGGATGATCTTGGACTGACAGGAGAAATCCCTGAATACAAACCAGTTTCCAGGGATGAGAAAACCATCCGTCTGGGACTGATCGGTTTTGGAATCCGGGGCAAACAATTAGCTGAATCGGCCGGATTTGTACATCCGGAAACCTTATCAAAATGGAAAGAATCGTATCAGAAAAATAAAGAAGAGAAACTGTATCCTACCATCATGGGTCAGGACAGCCTGAATGTTGAGATTACCGGCGTTTGCGACATATTCGACACCTACGCCGTAATGGCTCAGGAGGCGGGGGCTAACATCCACCGTGAAGGGTTAGAGGCGAAGCTGACAAACCTGCCGAAAAGGTACAAAACCTATCAGGAGTTGATCCATGCCGGTGATGTAGATGCCGTGATCATTGCCACACCCGATCACTGGCACGGACCCATGGCCATTGAAGCCGCCAGAGCCGGAAAGCATGTGTATGTTGAAAAACCGTTAACCTGGTCGGTGGCGGAAACCTATGAGGTGCGTAAGGCGGTGAAAGAGAGCAATATTGCATTTCAGTTAGGCCATCAGGGACGGCAGAGCGAAACCTATATCAAGGCCCGGGAGGTAATTCAAAAGAATGTGATCGGTAAGGTTTCCCTCATTCAGGTCAGTACCAACCGAAATGATCCGAATGGCGCCTGGGTATACGAAATCCACAAGGATGCCAATCCTCAGACCATCGACTGGCAACAATTCATTGGCCAGGCGCCTTTTCATCCTTTCAGCCTCGAGCGGTTTTTCAGATGGCGGTGCTGGTGGGACTACAGTACGGGCCTTTCCGGCGACCTGCTTACCCATGAGTACGATGCCATGAACCAGGTTTTTGACCTCGGGATTCCCCATTCGGCGGTTTCGAGCGGAGGGATCTATTTCTTTCAGGATGGCCGGAACGTACCCGACGTGCTGCAAACCGTATTTGAATTCCCCGACAGAGCGCTTACCCTCATGTATTCGGCTACCCTGGCCAGCAACAAGGAAAGGGGCCGGATGATCATGGGCCACGACGGCTATATCGACCTCGGAAAATCACTGACCGTTTACGCAGACAGCGCCTCAACCCGATATAAGGAAAAGATCGAAAACGGAATAATTGACCCTGCTTTGCCGGTGTATACCTATACACCCGGTATTAAAAGTCTAGATGCGGTAACCTCCGCCACCTCCCAATATTTCGCCGGACGAGGCCTGATGTACACGTACCGTTCAGGCAAAATTATGAATACCACCCATTTACATATTAAAGAGTGGCTCGATGCCATCCGCCACGGAACCCCAACCAGTTGCAATATCGACAGGGCATTTGAGGAAGCCATGACGGCCCACATGGGAACCGTGGCTTACCGCGAAAACCGTAAAACCTACTGGGACAAAGACCAGGAAATAATAATCTGAAAAAAGTTCAATGACTATGATTACCAGAAGATCATTCATTCAAAAATCGGTGGCAGCCTTTGCTTTGTTATCTCTCCCGGAAATATTGGCAGCCAGATCATTTAAAAAAGAGATCGGGTTGCAGTTGTACACTGTCAGAGATCAGACTTCCAGAGATTTGAATTTTACCCTCCGGAAACTGGCTGAAATAGGCTATAATAACCTTGAAGCCGCCGGTTATGCCGATGGGAAATTCTATGGGATGGAACCGGGCGATTTCCGGAAACTGATGAAGGATCACGGTATGAACCTGCTCAGTTCGCACTGCGGCATTACCGAAGAAAACGCGGCAGAAGTCATCAAAGCCCACAGGAAAGCGGGTGTTGATTATATAGTACTTCCCTGGATAGATTTGTATGAAACTTATGCTGGTAATTTTCTGGCAGTTGCCAAACGGCTAAACAAACTCGGAGAACTTTGCCGGAAGGAAAAGATCAGTTTTGGTTACCACAATCACGATTTCGAATTCGCCAATACCCAAAAGGGAATCGGCTTTGACCTCATGATCGAAAATACCGATCCTGACCTGGTTTTCTTTCAGCTCGATGTGTACTGGGTAAAAAAAGCCGGATACAGTGCCCTCGATTATTTCAGGAAATACCCCGGCCGGTTTGAATTGCTGCATCTTAAAGATATGGCAGCCGGAACCGCTTCCGAGGATACCGAGATCGGAACCGGCATCATCGATTTCAAAGCCATTATGGAGGCCAGAAAAATGTCAGGAATGAAATATTTCTTTATCGAACAGGATAATCCAAAAGGCGATTCCCTGGAAAGCGTAGCTACCAGCTACCAGAACCTTAAACAGATATTATAAATTTTAAATTATAAATTATAAATTGAAATACAATTAGTTAGAAGATTTTAAAGCAGTCAGAGGGTGAATTTGAATTTTTGAATCCTTGAATTTTATTCATGCTCAAATGTTCAAATGTTCAAATGCTCAAATGTCCAAATTACTACATTTGTATTGTCATTTTTAAATTTATTAATTTTTAAATTTCTAAATTAATAACTCGTAACTCGTAAATCGTAAATCGTAAATCCATTTCTTATGTCATATAACTTGCTTAAAGGTAAAAAAGGAATCATTTTCGGGGCTTTAAATGAGCTTTCCATAGCCTGGAAGGTAGCGGAAAGAGCCTGGGAGGAAGGCGCTGAATTTACACTTTCCAATACTCCGGTAGCACTTCGTTTTGGCGAGCTGAATCAGCTGGCTGAGAAATGCAACAGCCGGGTAATTCCCGCCGATGCCACCTCAATGACTGATCTCGAAAATGTGTTCAAACAATCGATGGAAGGGTTCGGAGGAAAAATAGACTTTGTGCTGCATTCCATAGGTATGTCGCTGAACGTGCGGAAAGGTCGTCCGTATTCTGACCTCGATCATAATTATTTCAAAACCACGCTCGATATTTCTGCATTATCATTTCACAAAATGCTTCAGGTAGCCTATAAGCTGGATGCCATCAATGAATGGGGTTCGGTGGTAGGATTGTCTTATGTGGCAGCACAACGTACGTTATATGGCTATAATGATATGGCCGATGCCAAGGCGCTGCTCGAATCCATTGGACGTAGTTTTGGGTATATCTATGGCCGGGAGCGTCACATTCGGGTGAATACCATATCGCAGTCGCCAACAATAACAACGGCCGGAAGCGGTGTAAAAGGCATTGCCGGATTGATGGATTTTACCGAACGGATGTCGCCCCTGGGCAATGCCACTGCCGATGAATGCGCCGACTATTGCATCACCCTGTTTTCCGATCTCACCAAAAAGGTGACCATGCAAAACCTTTTCCACGATGGCGGTTTTTCGAGTATGGGTATGAGCTACAAGGCCATGCAGATGTACAACCGCAGCCTCAACTGCAAACAGTGCGATGACAATCCGTTGCTGTTTGGGCCTGATGATGAGAAGATTACTGATTAAACCAAAGGCTGTCTCAAAATGTATTAAGGACTGTTTTTGCCACAAAGACACCACTTCTCCAAGAATCACAAAGAATTTCAAATCAAATAGTTATATCTTCGTGAATCTTTGTGTCCTTGTGCTTTAGTGGCAGAAAATTAAAATTTGAGACAGCCTCTTCTAGTCACTCCGTGACTTACCTACACCGCTTCTGCCCTCAGGTTCTCAATGATAAAATTCTGCCTGACAGGGGTGTTTTTACCCATGTAAAATTCCAGTAATCCCCCGATATTGGTCTCCCGGTTTAAAATTACCGGCTCCAGCCGCATGTTCGGACCTATAAAATGCTTGAACTCATCCGGTGAAATTTCACCCAATCCCTTGAACCGGGTGATCTCAGGATTTTGCTTCAGCTTGTCAATGGCTGTCTGTTTTTCCTCTTCATCATAGCAGTAAATGGTCTCCTTTTTATTCCTGACACGGAATAAAGGAGTCTGGAGAATGTACAGATGCCCGGCTTTGATCAGATCGGGGTAAAACTGCAGGAAAAAAGTCAACAGCAGCAGCCGGATGTGCATCCCGTCCACATCGGCATCAGTGGCAATGACAATATTGTTATACCTCAGATTATCAATATCTTCATCGATATTGAGGCATGCCTGGAGCAGATTAAATTCCTCATTCTGATACACTATCTTTTTACTCAGCCCGTAGCTGTTCAGCGGTTTTCCCTTTAAACTGAAAACCGCCTGCGTATTCGGGTCTCTCGATTTGGTAATGGAACCGCTGGCCGAATCCCCTTCGGTGATAAACAGCGTGGTTTCCAGCCTTCGTTCATGCGAGGTATTGTAATGCACCCGGCAATCGCGGAGCTTCTTATTATGCAGGCTGGCCTTTTTCATGCTTTCGCGGGCCAGTTTCTTGATGCCGGCAATTTCCTTTCGTTCTTTTTCCGACTGGATGATCTTCTGCAATAAAGTATTCGCTACTTCCTGATTGATATGCAGGTAGTTATCCAGATGTCGGGTAACGATATCGGTGATGAAGTTCCGGATGGTTTGTCCACCCGGAGAAAGATAGTTGGAGCCTAGTTTGGTTTTGGTTTGCGACTCAAACACCGGTTCATTCATTTTCAGGCTGATAGCAGCTGCAATAGAGCTTCGGATATCTCCCGGATCAAAATCTTTTTTGAAAAAGTCCCTAACCGTTTTTACAATAGCTTCCCTGAAAGCCTGCAGATGGGTTCCTCCCTGCGAAGTAAACTGACCGTTTACAAATGAGTAGTACTCCTCTCCGTATTGATTGGAAAGATGGGTAAAGGCAAACTCGAAATCAACGTCCTTCAGGTGAACAATCGGGTATAAAGGCTCACCGGAAATATTCCGGTCCAACAGGTCGAGCAAACCATTCCGGGCTATCAGTTTCTGCCCATTGTAATTGATGGTAAGTCCCTGGTTGAGAAATACATAATTCCAGAGTAATTTTTCGATATATTCGGGAACATAATGAAAATTGCCGAAAAACCGGATATCGGGATGAAAGGAGATTAGGGTACCATCCCGGAGATCGCAGGGCGCTTCGGGGGCGTCGTTCACCAGTTCTCCCTGTTCAAATTCGGCTACTTTTGTCAATCCATCCCTGATCGACTGTACTTTGAAATAGGATGAGAGCGCATTCACTGCTTTGGCGCCCACCCCGTTCAATCCTACAGATTTGGCAAATACCTTTGTGTTGTATTTGGCTCCGGTGTTGATCTTCGAGACGCAATCCACCACTTTGCCCAGCGGGATGCCTCTTCCGTAATCCCTTACGCTCACCATCCGGTCCTGGATGTTGACCTCAATCACCCGGCCATTGCCCATCACGTGTTCGTCAATTGAATTGTCGATGATTTCTTTGAGCAGCACATAAATACCATCATCCTGGGAAGCGCCGTCGCCGAGCTTTCCTATGTACATCCCGGGTCGCAACTGGATGTGTTCTTTCCAGTCGAGAGATACAACACTATCGTCAGAGTATTGAATAATTTCTTCTTCCATAGCCTGCAAAATTAGATTATTTCGATTTATAATTTATAATTCTTTTATTGGTATTTCCTTTGCGTGCTCAGCGCCTCCTCTGTATTTTCTTTGCGTGAAACAGGTACAGCGGAAATTTCCCGCAAAGGCACCATGAAAAAACAAAGTCGACAATGATCGATGCAAAACATGGCTGAACAAAATCCGGCCAACCTTGTTTCTTCACGTATTTAATTTAAAACTGTAAAAAATGAAACATAACTATTTATCACTATTCACTGCATTACTGATATTTTCAACAACCCTGTTTTTGACCTCCTGTGAACTTTTTGATAAACTCGATCCGGAATCGCATTCGGAAAAGGTAGTCAGAATATTTACGGGTGGTACCTGGAAGGTAGATTCCCTTATCACCAAAACCGATGTGCTCAGCGGAGGGGTGAGCAATATCACCAGCGATTCCACATTCATGAACTACGGAACCATTGAATTCATGGAACCTAACCAGACCATTCCCGGTTATGGAGCGGGATTTATGATTCACCGGTATATCAGGAACGGAAATTCTGTTACCGATACCCTGGCCTGGGTGCCCTATAATTTCATCTCCACTTCAGATGGATATGTAACGCTTTTCATTTCGGAACCCGGGCAGGATTTTGTGCTGGATGCCTACGATATGTACCTCGATCTCAATATTCTTGAAGAAAATAAAGTACGATTTTCAGGCTGGCGCAGAGAAACCATCCCCGGCGGCTCAGGCGGAAGCTACGGGTCTTACAGGAGCTATTATCTGACACGATAGAATGTAATGATTATAGATTATAGATTAAAAATTGAAATCCAATTAGTTAGATTGGATTATCTATAGTCTAAGGGTGAAATTGTTATTTAATTATCGAAGTATCGAATTTATAAATATCCTCCGGATACTGTTTAACGTGATACCAAATGTAGCCAATTTTCCAATACTTTTTCGTCTATATCCTGTATCAACCTGACTTTAACGTGTCTCATATCCTTACCGGTTCCCTCCAGGTTGTTTTTATCCTCACCCAATGCCTCAGCTTTGAAAAATCCTAAGGTAACATAAGCCTTCTCGGATTTCAGATATACCAGATCCTTTTTACCGGTGAAAACCGGCCGGCTCCACTTGAAATTTTCTCTGATATCCTCAATATTATGATGGATCAGTTCTCTGAGTCTTGTCATGATCATCCGCTGTTCCGGTGTAGCCTGCCCGATATACCGGGTTACCAGCTCGTTGTAATTTTCTGTTTTCAAGTGAATCTAAATTTAATGCAGGTAGTGTTACTTTCCGATACAGAATCTGCTGAAAATATTCTCCAGAATAGTATCGGAAGTGATCTCCCCGGTGATCTCCCCAAGATGATGCAATGCCATATGCAGATCAATAGCCAGCAAATCGCCGGTTAACTGGTTTTTCATCCCGTCCTTTACCGATTCAATGGCTTCCAGGGTCTTTTGCAATGATTCATAATGACGAATATTGGATACAATAGCAGCATCCGATATATTGTCAGTACTGATTGAACTGGATAGTAACCCGGAGATCATATTGATGTTCTCTTTTCTTTTGGCTGATATAAACACGGTTTCGTATTCAAGAAGATCTTTGAAGGATGGCGGTGATTCCACTAAAAGATCGGTCTTATTGGCTACAAAAATCCATTTTTTGTCGGAATTATTGATATAAGGTTCAAAATCTCTCAATATTTCTTTAATTTCTTTATGGGTGGTAGAACTTATATCAAATACAAAAAGTACAATCCTGGCCTGATTCAGTTTTTCATACGTACGCTCTATCCCGATATTTTCAATGGCATCCTCCGATTCACGAAGACCTGCTGTATCAATGAACCGGAATGAAATGCCATTGATTACAATGGTATCTTCAATAAAATCACGCGTAGTCCCGGGAATTTCCGAAACAATAGCTTTTTCTTCCTGAAGCAGGGCATTCAGTAATGTTGATTTACCCACATTGGTTTTTCCAATGATGGCCACCGGTATTCCACCCTTGAGCACATTGCCAAGTTTGAATGAATTAATTAAAGTATTAACTTCATTATCAATGAGATTCAGTAACTCTGCAAATTTCCCGCGATCAGCAAATTCTACATCTTCTTCACTGAAATCAAGTTCCAGTTCAATCAGAGAGGCAAAGCTGATCAGTTGTTCCCTCAATTCCTTTATTCTGGATGAGAACGATCCGCGCATCTGATCCAATGCCAGTCCGTGACTGCTTCTCGATTGGGAGGCAATCAGGTCTGCCACCGCTTCAGCCTGACTAAGATCATACCGGCCATTCAGAAAAGCCCGCAGGGTGAATTCGCCTGGATGTGCCAGTCTGCAGCCTTGTTCAATCAGCAACTCAATGATTTTTTGCTGAATAAATACAGAGCCGTGACAGGAAATCTCAATGGAGTCTTCCCCGGTATAGGAGTGCGGTTTCCTGAAAATACTGACCAGCACTTCATCTAAAATTCCTGCAGAGTCATAAATGGATCCAAAATGAAGTGTGTGTGAAGCACATTCGTTGAGGTCGAAATTGACTTTTGCAGATCTGAAAATCCTGGATACTACCCCAAAGGAGTCCATCCCTGAAATTCTTATTACAGCTATGGCTCCCATGCCCGGAGGTGTAGCCAGGGCACATATGGTATCGGTATTTTTAAACATGATAAAGAAATTTGTACAAACCTATTTATTTTTTTTTAAGATTACCCAAATTCCTGATGTTTTTTGTTCATTGTTCTCAGCCTTTTGATTTCTGTCTTAAAAAATTCAAAAAACATGTTTTAATAGATCAGATCAATTGAAAACTCTTACTTTTGCCCATCTTTTAACGAAGTTCAATTTTTACACTTTCTGACTTATGAGTATTTTAGTTAACAAGAATTCAAGGGTGCTTGTTCAGGGATTCACCGGAAATGAAGGAACTTTCCACGCTACCCAGATGATCGAATACGGTACTAATGTTATTGGAGGGGTTACTCCTGGTAAAGGAGGCCAGAAACACCTCAACCTGCCGGTATATAACACTGTCGAACAGGCGGTACTTGAAACAGGGGCTAATGTATCTGTTATTTTTGTCCCCCCGAAATTTGCAGCTGACTCCATAATGGAAGCAGCCGATGCCGGTATCGAAGTGATCATTTGCATAACTGAAGGTATTCCTGTTCAGGATATGGTGGTAGTAAAAGAGTACCTCACCGGAAAAAAATCAAGGCTCATTGGTCCGAATTGCCCGGGTGTCATTACTCCCGGTGAAGCCAAAGTAGGTATTATGCCCGGTTTCATCCATCAGAAGGGCAGGGTAGGGATTGTTTCCCGCTCAGGAACCTTAACCTATGAAGCGGTGGATCAACTCACAAAAGTTGGATTGGGTCAGACTACTGCAGTTGGAATTGGTGGCGATCCCATCATTGGGTCTACTACTAAATCGATAGTTGAACTTTTTATGAATGATCCTGAAACCGAAGGAATTGTAATGATTGGCGAAATTGGCGGGGGTATGGAAGCCGAAGCGGCTTACTATATCAAAGAATTTGGAAACAAACCGGTTGTGGGATTTATTGCCGGAGCAACAGCCCCTAAAGGACGAACCATGGGACATGCCGGAGCCATCATAGGCGGCAAATCAGATACCGCTCAGGCAAAGAAGGAAATCCTTCGCGATTGTGGTGTACATGTCGTCGATTCACCTGCTGATATTGGCCGGCGTATGGCTGAATTGTTGAAATAATACCACATAACAACTCTCAGATTTTCCAAAGGCCGGCTGATTAATACCGGCCTTTTTTATTTTTTTGGATAACCATTTTCACGTTTTTCTATTTTTGCACCTTATTTTTAAATTATGATTGAAATAGCTCCGAAATACGATCCGAAAACTACCGAAAACAAATGGTACGACTTCTGGATGAAGAAAAAATATTTCCGCTCGGTTCCCGACCAGCGGACACCGTATACCATTGTAATCCCGCCACCCAATGTAACCGGTATCCTTCATATGGGTCATATGCTTAATAATACCCTTCAGGATGTGATCATCCGAAGGGCCAGAATGAAAGGATTTAACGCCCTTTGGGTACCCGGAACCGATCATGCTTCAATTTCCACGGAAGCTAAAGTGGTAGCCAAGCTTAGGGAAGAGAATATCGATAAATCCTCACTTACCCGTGAAGAATTCCTCGAACATGCCTGGGACTGGAAACATAAGTACGGTGGGATTATACTTGAACAACTTAAAAAATTAGGCGCCAGCTGCGACTGGGATCGTACTTGTTTTACCATGGATGATCATTTGTACAGATCGGTAATTCATGTTTTTGTGGATCTTTACAATAAGGGTTTGATTTACAGAGGTGTACGCATGGTAAACTGGGATCCGAAAGCGCTCACCGCTATTTCAGATGAAGAAGTAATTCCTACGGAACTCAAATCTAAATTGTATTATATACGATACTTTCTGGAGGGCTCTGCAGAGGAGTTTATCACCATCGCTACCACACGGCCCGAAACCATCCTCGGCGATACTGCCGTTTGCGTACACCCTGAAGATGACCGTTACCGCCACCTCGCCGGCAAAAAGGTACTGGTTCCCCTTATCAATCGCTCCATTCCCGTTATATTCGACGAATATGTTGATCGTGAATTCGGAACCGGTTGCCTGAAAATTACACCAGCTCACGACGTAAATGACTATAACATCGGCATTAAACATCATCTTGAAACCATTGATATTTTCAATGATAATGGTACCTTAAATGAAAAGGCCATTATTTATGTTGGCCGCGACAGGTTTGACGTGCGCGATGCAATTTCTGAAGAGCTTACCGAAAAAGGATATATGGTGAAGATTGAGGACTACATCAACCGTGTTGGGTTCTCAGAACGTACACATGTGGCCATTGAACCGAAACTTTCGTTGCAATGGTTTATGAAAATGGACGGAATGGCCAAAGGCGCACTTGAGGTAGTATTGAACGATCAGGTGAGATTTTTGCCACCTAAATTTAAAAATACTTACCGGCATTGGATGGAGAATGTGAAAGATTGGTGCATTTCAAGACAACTATGGTGGGGACAAAGGATCCCGGCCTATTACCTTCCTGACGGAGAGGTAGTGGTGGCCGAAACCGCAGAAGAAGCGCTGCAACTGGCCCGTAAGCTTTTGAACAATCCTTCCCTGACAATGGACAGCCTTCAACAGGATGAGGATGTGCTTGATACCTGGTTCTCATCCTGGTTATGGCCAATCTCAGTGTTTAATGGCATTCTGGAGCCTGATAATGAAGATATCAGGTACTATTATCCTACCAATGATTTGATAACGGCACCGGAGATCATGTTCTTTTGGGTAGCCAGGATGATCATGTCTGGCCTCGAATACCGCAAAGATATTCCGTTCAGTAATGTCTATTATACAGGTATCGTCCGAGATCACCAGGGACGAAAAATGTCGAAATCACTGGGAAACTCCCCGGATCCCCTCGATCTTATTGATAAATATGGCGCAGATGGAGTCAGGGTTGGGATGCTGTTCTCATCACCCGCCGGTAACGATTTGCTCTATGATGAAGCGCTGTGCGAACAGGGAAGAAACTTTAACAACAAAATCTGGAATGCACTGCGTCTGGTACTGGGCTGGCAAACCGATGCAAGCCTTCCCCAACCGCAATCATCTAAAATCGCCGCCGAATGGTTCAGGGAAAAACTGAATCAGTCACTTCAGTCTTTTGAGGACAACTTCGATAAATTCAGAATATCGGACGCCTTAATGGATATTTATAAACTGATCTGGGATGATTTCTGCTCATGGTACCTGGAAATGATCAAACCGGGATATCAAAAACCGGTCGATCCGTTGACCAGGAGTATTACAATTGGTTTTTTTGAAAAACTGATGAAAATCCTCCACCCATTTATGCCTTTTATCACTGAAGAAATCTGGCATCATCTGGCTGAAAGAAATGAAGAGGATAACATTATTATAAGTAAATTTCCTGCTACTGAAGACTTTGATTCTACTCTGATAAATCGTTTTGAGTTTTCAAAGGAAATTATTAATGCCATCCGAAGCATCCGGGCTGATAAAGGGATCAGCCCCAGAGAGGAACTGCAGGTTTATTATGCCGGCAATAATCCGGATGATTTGGAAAGTCTCCGATTGTTTAAGCCAGTGATCTCCAAATTATCCAATCTGTCCGATTTGTCACCCTCTGCAGGAAAAGTTGAAGGTGCTATAACTTTTGTAATCAAGTCTGCAGAATTTTCTATTCCCCTTGGCTCCAGAATCAATGTCGAAGAGGAAATTACCAAACTCGAAACCGAATTGCAATACTCCAAAGGATTCCTCGAAAGTGTGGTTAGAAAACTAAGTAATGAGAATTTTGTAAGCAGGGCTCCTGAAAATGTTATAAATGCTGAACGTAAAAAACAGGCCGATACCGAAGCCCGGATCCGGATATTGGAAGATCAGATAACAAGTCTGAAAGGACAAAAAAGTGATTAGTGATTAGTGACTGGTGATAAGTGACTGGTGACTGGCGATTATTAAAGATTACAGATTATTGTTTGAGATGTAGTTTGTTATGTTATCTTTCGAAGAGTCATCTCGAACGAAGTGAGAGATCTCCCGCTTTGCTCGAGATGACCCCATAAAAGTGAAAACACTAACATTTATAGATTTTCAAATGCTCTAATGAATCTATCCGATCAATTGAATCTTGAGTTCACTAAGTTCCTGATGACAATCTTTAATCTAAAATCGTAAATCGTAAATCGTAAATTGTAAATTGTATTTCTTATTGTCTGAATACAAACTGAATAATATTAGCGCCCATCTGCAGGGCCTTTTGGCGTGTCTCTTCCGGATCGCGGTGAACTTCAGGGTTTTCCCAACCATCGCCAAGGTCACATTCATAGGTGTAAAAGCAAACCAGCCGGCCTTCCCAGAACAATCCAAATCCCTGGGGTGGCTTATCATCATGTTCATGTATTTTTGGCAATCCATTCTTAAAAATGAATTTCTGATGAAATATGGGGTGGTTGAAAGGAACTTCGACCAATTCGAGTTCAGGAAAAACTTTTTTCAATTGTGGCCTGATAAATTTATCCATTCCGTAATTGTCATCAATATGAAGGAACCCCCCGCCCATCATATATTTTCTCAGATTGTCAGCTTCAGAATCTGAAAAAACCACATTACCATGACCGGTCATGTGTATAAAAGGAAAATTAAAAATATTGGGATCACCTGCATCAATAGTTACCGGATCAGGTTGAATATTGGTTTGAAGAGTTTTGTTGCAAAATGAAATCAAATTGGGAAGTGATGTCGGGTTGGCATACCAGTCGCCTCCACCGCTGTATTTTAACAAGGCAATTTGAACACTTCCCGGGTTGGATCCTGAGAAAAATAATAGTGTAATCAACAGGTAACAACTTATTCTAAAAATCATTTTCATTTTTTCCGGTTTAAACAGATCATCAAGTTGGCTAAAATACAGGAATAAAGTGCGGCAGTTTCGGTCCTCAAACGGAAATTGCCAAAAGATATTGGTTTGAAACCATGACGGGTAGCGATTTCAACCTCTTCAAAGGTGAAGTCGCCTTCAGGTCCTGTTAAAAATACCACATCCTCTTTAATGCCTGCCAAGTCATCAATTTGGAGAATATGAGGATGCTCCATCAGGGCTATATAACGGTTTTCATATTGATACTTCTCAACAAAATTATTGAATTTCATGACATCGTCAATAATGGGCAAATGAATCCTAAGGGATTGTTTCATAGCGGCTACAGCCAGTTTCTCTATTCGTTCCCTTTTAAAGGTAACCTTTTCACTGTTTTTACAATCAATGGGGGTGATTCTGCTTACGCCCGTTTCAATAGCTTTTTCAACAAACCATTCAAAACGTGCCGGGTTCTTGGTAAGTGCGGTGGCAATGTGAATTATGGGTTTTGAGAAGTGGTCGGAACTCAGTTGGCTGATAATCTGGAGTTCACAATTTTTCAAATTATCATTGATAATCCTGCACAGGTAAATTCCTCCGTTTCCATCAGTTACCCTCAGCTCATCACCTTTTCTCATACGTAATACCTTAATGCAATGTAAGGCTTCCTCCGCATCAAGCACACATTGATTCCCTGTAACTTTTTTAGTATAATACAGTTGTTCAGACATTTTGTAATGAAATTATTGGGGTTATTCGCCCGTAGTGATGTATGAAATAATATTAAAAGAAAAACCTGCCCGGTAGAGCAGGTTTTTCCCAAACATAAACATAACAAACATTTACTTCACAACAACTTTTTCGACTCTGGTGCTATTGTCACCCGTAAGTCTGATAAAGTAAATTCCTTTAGGATTATGGGTCATATCCAGTTCCATCTGACCATGAATCAGGCCATTGAACAACAACTGACCTTGTGCATTCGTAACCACCATATCAACGTTACCCTGAACTCCATTGATCATCAGAACTCCATTGGTAGGATTAGGATAGATTCTGATGTTGGAAAGGAGATTCTCATCAACACCAGTGGCTTTGAGCGTAATATCTGTAATCATTGACATTCCCAGGCTGCGGAACGTACCATCAAAATTGGGCATTGCCGTAGAATAGGTAATTTCAGTTTCAAATTGTTCACCGGTTTCCGGTCTGTATAATTTTATAATCATTTCCTGTTCTTCCAACATGCCGTCTAATATCTGAGTTGTGATGTCGTCGCCATAAGCTGCCAGTAACAGATTCCCCTTTTGATCAGTTACCATTGAATTTCCAACACATAATCCTTCAGCATTAAAGACGCCAAGATAATCACCGGCTTTAACTTTTGCCAGGGCAGTCTCTGAAACTGAAATAAAGTGTACATTATCTGTGGTCATTACATCATTCCAAACAGGTACGATTCCGTTCAGGAACTGAGCTGCTGATGCTTCCGGTTCTTTTAAATCGCTTACCGGGTTTGGATAAGTCACGGATCCGGCTGATGTTAACACGGTGGCATAACCTACACCAGGTATTAATGTGTCGAGTGTATATAAGCTACCACCAGGCCAGTAAACCTCCAGGGTTTTGATATCATAGCTAATGAGTAGTTTTGTTCCCAGCTGGTCAAGCACCGGTGAAGAAGGAGTTGGAATGAAAGTACGCACAGGCATATAATTCAATCCGCTGTTCATACTAACTACTTTATTGTTGTTAACAGCTCCGTACACAACGAGATCTTTGGCTGAATTCATTTTCAATTTATATCCGGTAGTTGTTACTACATTACCAATGGTATTGATGTTTTCTGAAGGCCAGTATACCGAACCCAAACCAACCATGATAACAAGGTTTACCGGATCGGTTGCCCTGTTCATAACGTCAACCACAGAGGGAGTTTCCGAGAACATATAGGTAGACATACCACTCCATAGATTTGGCAGATTGATGATCTGGTGTTGTTGGATGAATATGGTAAAATCCCCGAATGAATTGGCATTTCCGTAAACCACGGCATAATATTCACCGGCAGGCAGATATTTTGCATTGATCTGTGAAAGGTCATTATTGTTGACGCAATAATCTGTGTTATTATTATAGTAAAGTGCATTGACCGGAGCGCCTGACTGTGGCAGATCCACAAAATCAGAGCAATCATCAAATAATGCGAGACGAGTATTGAAGTTGGTGACGGCACCCGGACGACATACCGAAATGATCACATCCATTCCATAAGGTACTACAAAACGGTACCAGCGGGCATCTCCGGGACGTACCAGTCCATTGATCAGGGCCGGTGAATCTACCATTCCATAATCGATGGCCTGTTCGCAACTGGAACCTGGTCTGAAAACCGGAGTGGCACACATAGTATTGGATTCACAGGATTCCTGTCCATCAGGCAGAATCTGAACTACCTGATAACAATATTCCTCACCACCCGGATACACTTCATCAATATACACATTACCAACATAGTTTGGCTGTACCAGTACATAATTGGCAGCGCCGGTTTTCTTGCGGAAGATGTTGAAATGGGGTACATACATGCCGGTTTCAAAGACATTGGCAATACCGCTGAACTGATGCTGGTATCCACCCCACTGGTCGCCTTCAACATAATAATCAGCAGGTTGTACACCTGTCATACCGGGATCAACAGTAACATTCACAGTGATGTCGAACAAGGCAACGGGTCCTGCATTAGTATAACCATAATAGAAAGTTCCGTCCCAATATATGGTCTGACCATTGATGGTTGCAGGAATACTGTTTAAGTCAGTTCCGCCGTTAGGTGTAATTCCTACCGGGAATACAATTTCACAATAATCTCCGTATTCCCAATCGGGTGAAAATACAACCAGACTGAAGGTTAAATCCATGGTTGTACCTGGATTGTAGGTATTGGTGCTGATCATATACCCGTTAATCTGATCACTGTTCTGTGGTGATTTGGCGGCATCGGTCCAGGTAAGTGTAACGTTTTCAATTCCGGGAACAGCGCTGACAATGACGGGTGAAGGTAATTCATCCAACAGGAAGTCTACATCATAAGTGGAGGTACTTTCAAGCACAACAACTCCGGGAATGGTCATATCCTCATAGCAGTGTGCATCTACGTTAACATCGTAAGTGCTGTAACCGGCAACGGTATCGATCAATACTTCAATTACGTAATCTCCGTTGATATCGGTAGTGCCGTAATAAACATCCGCAAATACAACAGCCCCTTCAATCGGGGTTAAAGAAGTGGAGGAAACGTTGCCATAAATATATTCTACCGGGTTGGGAGTAACTTTAAATGAAGTTCTGTAATTGTACCCGGGACATGGAGCGCCGTCAAATTCATCCGGAGCTGCAAAGAAGAAATAATCTCCTGCCGGGAGACCATAATACTCAACAAAACTGGTATCACAATAATTATTGATTACCGGTGAAACCATTTCATAGGTCATGTTCTGACAACCTGGTAAACCCTGGATTTGCTGACCAACCATTCCAAAAATCATAATATTTTCAGAAGCAAGCGTCATTCTGATGGTGGAAATCTGAGTAGTAGTAATGTGGAACCAGTCCGTATCGCGGATACCGTCGAAAGCCCATACATTACCAAAAACAGTATCTCCGTCTTCAACTTCAGTAAAGGCAGGCGCAAACATATTGCAGCCGCCATTGATGTCATCACCGCAGGTTTCAGCTTCATCAATATCATTAGGCTCCTTGGCAAGGGTACAGGTTGGGGTTACGAATATATTCAGAAGCCCTTCTCCGGTTGCCCCTTCAAAACCTTTAATTTCAACCAGGAACTGATCACCTGGATTTACGGGGAAGGAAACCTGGGATGCAATATTGCAGTAATCATCATTAACATAATCGCCACACAACCATGTTTGGTTACAATCAGTAGTGGCGTGTACGGCAAGATAAGTATCAAAAAAACTACCACAGAGACTTACCGTTGCCATGCCAGCCTGAGTAGCTGTATAAAGGTACCATATATTGGGGGATTCACCACACCACGGATTACCGTCCATAGAGGCAAGATCGGTATTGAACGGAAGATCACTAACTTCATTTACCGGAAGAGCCATGAAACAATCATCATTAACCGGTGCACCTGAAGGTACCGTGATGAACAAGTCAAAGACAGGAATACAGGTTGGGTCAGGCCATGTATCAATCATCAGATAATACGTGCCTGCTGCTAGTGTGGCTGTGAAACCATGAGGAACGCCGTCAAAATCAGCGCTGGTGTATAAACATACGGTTTCACCCGGACAAACCTCAGACAGGGCGATACCTGTATTTTTAGTTCCCTTGGGATCAAGTAGAAAGTACAAGGTGGTTGGATCAACAAGGTCGATCTGATAAATAATATCTTCACCACCATCGAAATCATTCAGACAAGTTGCATCATAATCATTTACCCTTCCACAGGTAGTCTGCCCTACATCAGAAAATGGAAATGTGTTCACTAAAATGGGGCCGGAACAATCATCACCAACTGCTTTACTGTCTTTTGCCTGATTGGCAACAATTGCAGTGGGACCATGAATCGCATTCAGAATTTCAGCCTTTGTCGGCGCCTGGTTGGAAATTGAATTTAACGTTTTTTGGGAAAAAGTTAATCCCGTTGCAAGCAACAAAACAACTACTGAAATAAAAAACTTGAGTAAAGGTTTCATATGTTTATTGGTTTGGTTAATATTTCAAATCATAAAACCTGTCTACATCGCAATTTTAAACATCTTGATTATCAGTAAAATTGAATGTATACAGTCACAAAAAATAAAAAATTATACTTAGGGTAAAAGTACAATATTTTTCAATTGCAATAGTACGTAAAAAAATTAAAAAAACAAAATGTTTTTTTCTTAAAAAAAAGAGGCTGGTTGTTAGGCAGCCTCTTATGTTTTATAAAGTGTTCAATATTATCTGATTACCAGTTTTTCAATTCTCAGTTGTCCACCATTCAGGAATTTGATAAAGTAAACTCCCTTGGGTTGCTGGCTGAGGTTGAGCTGATAAAGGTCAGCGATAACCACGCGATCAATCAGCTGTCCCTGCGTATTGGTTACAGAAATCTCAACATTTTCCATCCCATTCAGGTTGATGTTGAATATTCCGTTGGAAGGATTCGGATACACTGTGATGCTGTTGAGCGGATTTTCATGGATAGAAGTCACACCCATTTTGAAATCAATGATGGCAGATAGTCCGTTTTCTTCAAAATTACCACTGAAGTTTGGTCTGGCCGGATCGAATACCGGTTCAACACCAAACTCTTCACCGGAACGGAAAACTCTGAAATGCATCTGCTCGCCAGACTGAAGACCATCAGTTTCAGTGGTGGTAATGTCATCGCCAAAAGCAATCAGTGCCAGATTTGCATTGTCAGTATACTGAGCCATACCCAGACACAGACCTTCATTATTGAAGATACCAATATAATCACCGGATTCAAGTTTTGAGAGGGCTGACTTAAATACGGAAATCATATGGTAACTGCCCGTGTTGGTTACATTATTCCAGGTAGTGTTATTTACTAACGGTTTGTAGTTGTTAAGTCCAGTTGCAGACTTTGAGGGGAAATTAATCGTTCCCGGGATAGTGAGATTGATCAGATACGCCAAACCAGGTTCCAGAAAATCAATTTGGTTAATACCTCCTGCTGGCCAGTTATACTTTAGATTATAAATGTCAAATAAATAAAGCATGTTGGGTAATACCGGGTTCAAAACACTCACCGGTACCGGGAGATCTGACAAGACGGGTACAAAACTAACTCCTTCAGGTAATTCAACAGTTTTCGGGAATACTTCCGGGCCTGTAAACACAATGCTCATAGGCTGAGCAAATTTGAACTTATAGCCTTCATACGGATTCCATTCTCCAATGGTGTTGATGCCATGTTCCGGCCAGTAGATCCCCTCTCTGCTCAGCATGATTACCATTTGTTCCAGGTAGGGTCCTAATATTTCTTCCACACCTGCCTTGGTACCGGGTAAATGGTTGGTTGATATACCTGACCATCCAGAGACGGATGCGCCAAACTGGTTTTCAAAATAAACTGTTTGATCACCGATTACCATTTTAACCGGAAGTGTCAGGTCGGCAATGATCTCCAGGTCGAATAAAATACCTGTTTCATAAATTCCTGAAGGGAATCCGGTTCCATTAAAGGTCAGGGTCATGGGTAATTCACCACCTGCCGGAATAGCTCCGTTATCAGGACTAAATGATAACCAACTGCCACTCTTAACAATTTCCGATGCATTGAATACAAGATCGCAGGTACCTGTATTTTGCAGTACAATTTCAAAGATACCGGCAGGATTGGCTAAATCCAATCCTTTGATAACCGGATTGGGAATGGCCACTAACAAAGGAGCGGTAAGGTAGAAGTCCTGAATGAAATTATATCCGCTGACGTTAATGTCAGCAACAAATAAATCGCAATACCCCGTCATTTTCACGCTGGCATCGTAGGTTCCTACCTGACACCACAGCGAATATGATCCATCCGGATCTGAGTATATTGGATCAAATCCTTCAATGGTTACTTCAGCGCCCGCAACTGGTAGATTGGTGTTGGCGTCATATACTACTCCGGAGAGCATACTCAATACCTGGACGTTAATCGGAACATTCACATTTCCGATTGCAGGATCCGGAGTAAAGACAATATTACCCTGGTAAAGACCCGGTTCGAGGTCGCTTGACTTAAAAGAAACACCGATTTCTTTCGATCCGGCCGGTTCTAAGTAACCTTCTGTATCTGATAGGATTACCCATTCAGAAGCTTTGGCTGATTCAAACGCAACTGTGTATGAAACGGGCCACAAGCCATTATTGGTAACCGTAATTACTTCCTCAACGGCATCACCGGGCATCATATTGAAATTGAAAGCAGCCGGATTGGGATCAAGGGTAGGAGGTAATGTCAGGATCATATCATCGATATACCAGTTATCCAGATTGAACGAATCACCAGCATAGGCAAAGCCAATCCTGAAGGTTGATGCACCTACATCAGGCGTTTCAACTACAAGATTCAGGGTTTCAGGGCCAAGTGGTGAGTCAAGTTCAGGATCATACAACCATACCACATTCCAGGTGGTATTGTCGTCGGAATTGGTAACCACGGCTATGGCTCCGGCTCCGTCATAATCATCAAAATAGTGTTTGAAGGAAAGAATAAGCTGATCCAGTCCGACGGTATTGATATATGGAGTAGCAACAATGGATACTCCATTGAATTGAGGACTCCAGTAGAGCTTTAACTCCGGAGCTGTTCCGCCTGCCATGGCTGTATTTGACACGGTCCAGTTGGATGCTCCGGTACCGGCTTTTACCCAGCAAAGCGGCATGCCGGTTCCGGTGGGTAAACCAGTGAAATCTTCCGCAAAAGGAACAGTCCATGTATCGCATGGGGTGGTAAAAGTGTAAGGTCCTGACCAGATACTTTCATCATCTGTACATATTGCTTTGACATAAAATGAGTATGATACCGGAAAATCGAGACCTGTAAGCGTGTATGGATGAGCCGTGATACCTTCAATAAGTGTTCCTTCTCCCTGAATAAAACCTGCTAATCCCCATTCAACCACCCATTCGGTGGCTTCACCTACTTCAGTCCAGTCAAGATCGGCTGAATGTGGAGTAAGGTTAATCGCGGTCAGGTTTTGTGGTCTCTGGCAACCATAAACGATCGCTTCCACCGGACCTGCTTTGAATGATTCACCTTCGGTTGGCGCAGTATAAACAGCGCTTACTTCATAGGAGTAGGTTGCCGGCAACAAATTACCATCAGCGTATTCTGTTTTTGATGCATCTACATCAGCGAGGAAAGCGCCATCACGGTAAACCTTGTAACCGGCAAGATTTGCGGCGGGAGTTGCCATGCTACCTTTGATCAGGAAAGGAATTCCCTGAATATTTCCCGTACCGGCGCCTATTTCCAGATTTTGCCAGGCACCGCCTACATATTGTACAGCGTTACCGGTAACCGTCTGTCCGGGAATGGTAACGGGCAGGGTCCAGGGACCGCTTGCCAGCGATCCGGTAGCAGCCAGTTCGAGCCAGTAGGTACCTTCGGTGAGTACCAGGTTGGGTAAGGCGGCAATAACCTTCATCAGCGGCCGTTGTGTATTACATGTTGAGTTAAGTCCAACCCTGTATTGACCGGTAAATGAAGTGCTGGCCATCAGATTGGTTGTAAGATCTCCCCATATAACCTGGCCGCCTGTCATCGGATTACCGTTCCATATACGGGCAAAGGCGCCTGTGATCGTAGTGTTGGGACCAGAATTGGTTTGATAGGCCAGATACTCCAGTTCTGTGAGTTTCCAGGTTTCACCTGCCGGTATAATGAAATCGTCGGCAATAGTGATGTTGGCATTTATATTGAAATTGAAACCCGTGGTTGTATTGTATCCCATACTTTCAGGAGCTCCTGATGTAGCACAGGTGCCTGTAAGATATGGGCCGTTGTCGTACAACAATCCTTTACTGCCATTTTCCTGAGGAGGTAATATCCCTTGTGGTAAAATATTTTCCTTTACAATAGGTTCACTATCAACATCCTCTGGAATTTGTCCGGGTACGGCAGGTAAATATTCAGGATTAACCGGTTTTGGATACGTCAGGTTTTCTTTGGCAGGGAAATAGGAAGGGGCTGTCCAACCAAGGTTTACATCTTTCAAAACCACTGTGGCGGTAAGCCCCAGTGGGGGAATTAAAGCTTCCATATTGAAATCAAGGGTATTGGCTCCGGGGGCAAGCGTTGTATTCACGGTCTGTTTGGCATAACCCAAAGCAGTGCAGGAAATGTCAAATGTGCCGGGAAGAGTCAATAAATTGTAGCTTCCATCTGCTAAGGTGGTTGCTAAAGGACCCGAAGGATCAATTTTTACCAAGGCACCTTCCAGGGGATTTCCAGAAATGCCGTCTTTTACAATTCCTGAAACCATAGCCGGCTCCAAAAGTGATATGTCATCGATAAACATATTGTTGCCATAGGCTGATACACCTTCAAAGATAACAAATTTGGCTCCCGGAGTGCTGTTTGAGAATGCAAAAGCGTATTGATACCAGCCGGTAACAGTCTCAACAGGAGCTAAAGTGGTTGATCTGTTTATGGTGCCCAGTAGGGTGGCACCGGTAAGATTGTCTGAAGTATTAACATATACGTTTACCTGGTCAGCAGTGGTAGCATATCCAGCATCACGGTACATCCAAAACTGCACCAGTACTGCAGACGAGGCTACTTCAATTTTGGGTGAAACCAATATTCCTTTTGTGCCCGCTGAATAGCTGAAACATTGAAAACTTGTCATAGCAGTTCCGCCATGAGGATTACAGGTGGGATAAGTGCCTGTAGTGTGCCGTGTCCATAAACCCGTACCACTGCCGGCAGTTTTAAGATTAGTCCATCCGTTGGGAGGAAAGGTTGCCAGTTCAAATCCCTGAGTATAAGGTAAACTGTAAATGGCGGGATCAGCAAGAGTAGTAAAACTCCATACGGCGCAACCTGTAGCATCTCCATGTTGATTGTAGGGTATAACTTTCCAGTAATATGTGGTGCTGTATGAAAGTGCAGGTGACGGTGTATAAGTGGTCACATTTCCAAGGTCAGTTCCATTTACAATATTGGTTGGGGGATTGTCAGTTCCGAGATACAGTTTATATCCTGTTGGGGCTCCACTTCCTGCAGACCAATTTAGTGTGGCGGATAGTGTAATATCAGTTCCAGCATCAGCTGGACTTGAGATTGAGGCGCAGGAAGGCGGTACAGGAAGGGCAACTTCAACAGTTATATCATCTACGAAGATATTATAGCCGTATCCACTTATAGCTTTAAAAATCAGATAATTTGAGGCTGTAGTGAAATCTGCCGGAATGTTGAAAGTGTACTTATTCCAGGTGTTTGCAGTCGCAGTTGGAGCAGTATTATAATACCTGAATATAGTACCCAACAGGGTAGCCCCAGTAGTATTGGCTGCAGTATTAACATATACTTCTACTTTATCGGAAGTACCATAAGTAGATAAATTATCGCGGAACATCCAGAAACTTACTGTGGCTGCATTTGTTCCCCTGCTGCTAAAATCAACATTCGGCGAAACTAAGTTAGCTGCAGTGCCCGATGAATAATTATAGCAGTAATATCTGGCCATTCCGGCTCCTGAATGTGTAGTACAAGTGGGATTGGTACCAGATGTTGACCGGTTCCACAATCCGGTTCCCGATACCTGCAGGTTCTGCCATCCTGCAGGTGGAAAGGTAGCTCCGTCAAATGACTCAGAGACCATTGTCTGACTGAATACAGTCAGGCTAAATAGGCTCAGTGTCAAAACGGACAAAAAATGAGTAATTGCTTTTTTCATAATTTTAGGTTTTGGTTAATAATGAATGATTAGAAAAGTCAATTTTATAAATTGGTTAAAATAATTTGCATGATCTCTTTTCAATAAAATCGGGGACCATATCCCCATATTGGTATTTCGAACTAATGAGAAATAACATCTGTTAAATAGCTATAAAAATCCATGCAATGATAAATAAAAAATTCCAAACATATCAAAATGAAATGTTTAAAAAAATGCAAAAAAAATCCCGGAGATCCGGGATTTTTAAAAATTTAACAATTTAGTACCTGTTAACTTTATTCAAAAATTAATTTTTCGGTAAGGGTAGATACTTTATTGGTGAGTCTGATAAAATAAATTCCTTTCGGATAAAGGCTTACATCCAGCGTAACTTCTGACTGGTTTCCGGTTTCTTCCAGGATTTTTGAAAGAACCGACTGTCCGTGAATATTCACCACACTGATTTCAACCGAACCGGCATCTTTGCCAAACGATACGTGAATAATGCCATTTGAAGGATTCGGGAATATGGAGAGGCTGCTCAGGGAAGTTTCAGAGATCACCGTTTGGGTTTCGAGTGATTTAACCACCGAAAAACCGCCGGAAACATACCGGTCACTGCTCAGGGAGGATGGATCAAAGGTTACATTCAGTTCAAATAATTCCTGTGTTGAAGGCCTGAAAACCTTGAAGTACATTTTCTCATTTCCTGCCATACCGTCTGTTGTTTGTGTGGTCGGATCATCACCACAGGCAGCCAGTACCAGGCTTTGGCCATTGTAAACGGAGTATCCCATGCATTGATCAGCCATGTTGAAGACTCCGATTACATCCCCTGATTGCAAAGCAGTAAGAATCTGGCGGTCAAATCCGATCAGGTGGATATCTCCGGTTTGGCTGTATGTCCAGGGTACGTTCTGAGGCATAACCGGTTCAACAGGCTGGCTGTAATTATCGGTAATCACGTCATAGTTGAAGGTCCAGGGACTAAAGAGGTAGATCAGGTAACCGGTACCAGGTTCAAGGAAGTTGAGTGTATACAAAGTCCCACCTGGCCAGTAAACATCGAATGTATGGATGTTACAGGCATACAGGAGTTTTCCTTCATCGGCAGCTGCTCCCAGTATATCATCGGCAGCAACAGGCAGATCGGAGAGTACCGGCAGGTAACTTACTCCGGCCGGCAGGGTTACCGTTTTATTGGCCTGGATTCCATTTATGGGGAAGATACAAGGTTCTGTTATCTTTATTTTGTACCCCTCGTAGGTATTCCAATTGCCGATGGTGTTCAATCCCTGTCCCGGCCAGAAAATTCCGGATCTGGACAGCATGATGGTGAAATTTTCGATAATGGGCGTCATCAGGTTTTCCAAAGCAGGATTATCGGGAAGAATAAAGCTGGAAATACCATACCAGCCTGGTTCTGCAAATTCAATCAGCTGGTCGCCTTCCACAATATTTCCTTCAGCCTGATTTACTGTGAAGGTAGCTTCGGTTGGGAATGCATTGGGCGCTGAGATCAATAATTCAGCGGTACGGGCGCCCAGCAGGTTCTCAGCATAATTTACTGTAATAACCTGGCTTCCGGCGCCAGCTTCAGCAGATAAAGTAATCCATGACGGGATATTGGTAATGGTCCATCCGTTACCGCAGGCGCCTTCGATAGTTATGGTAAATGTTGTGGAGCCGGCTGTGGCAGGTACATCGGCCATTATTGGATCAACAATCATGGAAGGTGCGCCAACCGTTACCTGTATGGCTTTGGTTTGTCCGGAGATACTCTGGCAGGAAATAATCCCTTCAAATAATCCGGGTGGCAAGGGGAACGAGCCGGGTATCAGCAGGGTTCCTGCTACAGTGGTTGAACCGCCTGCGGGGATTTCCGCAATATTGGATGGGTTAAAAGTGAAATTGGCTCCCGGAATCACGTTTCCGAACTGGTCAACTAAATCAGAGCCTGTTATGTCAATATCTTCAAGCGAAGATTCATTCCCGGTTTCTGAAATGGTGAACTCAAAATTATAAAGGGTTCCCAATTCAAACGGGTTGATGCACAACAGTTCCGGATCAAGGTCCATCACCGGAACCGGTTGTGGCGGAATGATGATGATCACATTGAGCCCGCCGATAGAATTTACAAATCCCACAGCGCCAATACTTTGTCCGTCATCCAGTACAATATCGAAGCAATCTGAATCGGTGAGGTTTTCATTGATGTAGGTTTTATAACATAAAGTACCTAAAACCTCTCCTTTGCAGATGTTTTCGATATTTACCGACAAGGTTATGGCATTGATAAGCTCAACTTCGAGATCATAAAGATCAGGTCCGGTGGCTACCCATTGTGAATTGGGTATGTTGGTAATCCAGTTGCCAAATTCATCCTGTCCGGCAAAGTTCCCCAGGTTATCATACACGCTGAATTTTATACAGTCCATGCCGGTACCTTCAAAGGATATGTGGGCGGTACTGTTAATGGGTATGGTATTGGTTTGCAGGCATAATATCACCAGAGCGGTTTCCATATTGGCGCCCTGGCCGCCCCAGTCGTCCCAGTAGTAGTTGCCTCCGGAGGTTCTTTTCCAGCTCCAGAAGTTATTGGCCATATGGGTGTACCAGTTACCTCCGGCAAAGTTGGTTTTCTGTCCTAATGCCAGGGCTTTGGCCAGTTCATACTGATAGTAGTACCAGCCTCCTCCGTCATACACATGGTTTCCGATATTTCCCGGACTAAAAAGTTCAGCTAATGAGTATTGCTCCAGATAGTTATAGTATTTTTGAGCTAATGCAGCAGCTCCGGCAACACCCCTGCCATTACAAATTATAGAACCCCATACCCCTGCACAGGTATTGCCTCTTGCCCAGGTATTGGGATCCTGGTATCCGATTCTGGCCGTATTTCCTGAGAAAGCCGATTTGCCATTCAGATAATAATAAATTTTATTATAGACATTTTTGTCAGTGTAGTTCATTTCATTTAATGCCAGAAAATTCCACTGACATACCGACATATCTCCATTCCACTCACTGGTATACCATCTGTCATATCTCCAACTGACTGCATTCCAGGCCGGATTAATATCCTGGGTAATGTAATTCAGGGCCAGGTTGATGGTATTCTGTATCTGTGCTAAAAGTACAGGATTCAAAATCCCACCCTGTTTTACTGCCATATTCAGGGCAACAATACACTGAGGGGTTTCGTAACCATACCGATAATTCGCAATGCCTCCCAGATGATCGCCCGACATGGTTTGAACTGAAACAATGTAATTAATGGCATTAAGAATGGTATTACCGTAAACAGGGTCATTCACGGTATATCCCTGTGCCAGGAATGCCTGAAGGCACAAGGCTGTTATACCTGCATTCCCACTCCAATGCCCAACAGACTTGGGCTCAAACATCGGGTAAACTGCAGTTGGATCATTACTGGGACCAATTTCGAATTTTAATGGACCTTTGCCTGAAACAGACTGGGTTGATTTAAGATAATCCAGTCCTTTTTGGATCATCTCTGCGGCCAGGTCAACATCGGTTTGCGCATATGAAAATGTGACCGGTGTCAAGAAGGCGAACAGAAACAATAAGGGTAGAAAACGATGTTTCATGGTTCCTCCTTTTTTTAAAGATAATTAATAATTCAATGTTTATTACTTTCAAATAATATAATTTGTAAAAGTAATAAAAAATTATTAAACTTTGAAAAGAATTATTTATCTTTTTTTAACCATTTTTCTGGTGTTGATGATTCCTGAAGGTAATCCGGCTATTTCTTCCAAAGCTAAAACACAATAGGCTGTTACCAGAACCGGATTATTTTCCCACCATCTTCCGTTTTCATTTACCCAGAAACCTTCAGCTGTTTGAATTTTGATAAGCTGATCAGCTAAATCATCCCTCCATTTACGAACCCCTTTATTTGGAATAGCAATTTCGTTTTCTCCGTATGCATTGAGCGATTTGGCCATAGTATGGTAATAATAGTACAATCCCTGTTTACCCATTCCGGGTACCTCAGTTACAGAATAATTATTCTGAAGCCATCCAAAGGCTGCTTTTACCCGGATGTCATTTTTATCAACTTTGGCATATATCAGGCTTTTGAGCCCGGCATAAGTCATGGTGCCATACGACTGGGTACCACCGGCTTTACTGGCTCCGGGTTCATAGATAAATCCCCCGTCATTGCCCGAGTATTTTTCCGGATTAACCGATTGCAGGTTTTGGCATCTGGATAAAAAAACCAGCGCCTGGTCATAGAACAGCTGCTTTTTACCGGTTCTTTCCTTTTCCTCCGGGCTGGAAATCTCTTCTGGATTGGATGGTTCATTATCATTCAGAGCCAGCGCTGAAATGGCCCACTGCAGGTTGGAAAGATCAGGCCTGTCATCGCCGCCATACCCGATACCACCATAATACAGTGAATCTTTTGTTTTTGACTCATCCAGATCAAACTGGGTTCGCATCAGGTAATTCTCTGCGTTTATGATGATCTGCTCAAACCGGGGGCTACGGGCATCTTTAAATGCCATCAGGCAGATGGATGTGTTGTAGGTTGGCATATCTTCAAGGTAAATTCCTCCGTCAGGCTGTACACATCTTTCCAAAAACTCAAAACCATCTGAAAGTAATGTGTCCTCGGCATTAATACTTGGGTGGGCACGCAGAAAGGATGATAAAACCAGGGCTGTTATGGCCGGATAATGCTGCCAGGATCCGTCTTTTTCCTGCTGGGTCAGCAACCATTTCAAACCTGATTTTACCGAATGGTCGATCTCGTGGTGTAATGAAAGTTCAACTTTTTGGGCCTGAACCTGTAAAATCTGAATATGGACGGTTAATGCCAGGAAAATTGTGAGTAAAGTTTTCATTTCTGATTATTTGTTTTTTTTATGATCAAATTTACCTGTGTTCCTACCGGAGGAGTCTCCTTTTCGTTGACATAATACAATGTGTCGTCGTACTTGGTAGAATTATTGAGTTCCATTAAGGCTAAAGGATCATGAAATGTGGCGATAATGGTTGTTTCCGGATCGACTAAAACATGTCCGGTATAATGGGTGGATGCGCCAAGAAATAACCAGGACATTTCACTGATCCCTTTTTCGGTGCCTGTGGTTTTGATAAAATTCTCCACCGGTTTAAGAAATTTTCCCTGAGAGTTTTCCCAGGAGATAAACAATTTCACGCTGTCGCCGGGAGTAGTAATGTTCAGATAGGGGCTGTCATCAGGAATAAGCTCTTTTTTGTCCGGAACTTCATTGACCGGATCCAGACCGAGAAGCAACAGCGCTGTCTGAAATTCTACCGGGCTGCTTCTGCATACCAACAGGCTTTCGTGTACTTTGCCTTTCGGCGTACAAAGAATTACTTCAAGCAATCCCCTGTCCATATTTATTTTACAGGGTATTTCGAGGGTTTCTGTATTCAGGTTTATTCTGATTTCCTTGATCAGATATACACTATCGTTTACTCTTTGCACCAGGTTTTCTGCCTCCTGGCTAAAGGTATTCATCCCCCAAAAAGCAACTGCTGCCGCTAAAAGAAGTGTTTTTGCAACATGGTTGAGCGCTATCATAAACAGTCATGTTATATATTAAAACTTTTTAAAGTCAAAATTAGTTAGTTTTTTATTTCAACAGACTAAATTTGTTGTAACATATTTATATTTGTCAAAAATGATAAAAACCATCAACGATTCATTATGAAAAGAAATATACTTGCCGCATTGAGTATCATTATCTCGGTTAATACATTTTCTCAGGTGATTATTAAGAAACCTGATTCACTGAAAATCATCACTGTAGAGGAGGTGGTGATAACTGCGAGCCGGACAGAGGAGTATCTTAGTACCACAGGTACCAGCATGGCTGTGCTGGGAGAAAAGCAATTAGAGTCTTATCCGGAGCAAAGATTTTCATCCATCCTGCCAATGATTCCCGGATTAACGGTTTCAAATACCGATGGAACAGGCAGGTCGCCTATTGTGGGTGTCCGTGGTTTTTATGGCGGAGGAGAGGCCGAATACCTTAAAGTAATGGTGGATGGCATCGCGGTCAATGATCTCGAAAACGGCCTGGTTAACTGGAATCTGATACCATTGGATGATATCCGCCGGATTGAACTGGTTAAAGGAGGATTGTCAGCAGCTTATGGTGATGCAGCCATGGGCGGTGTCCTCAATGTTATCACAGGTAATGAAAATCAGGAGCGCTTTAATGCCATGATTGGTTTAGGCAGCCTGAATTCCTATAATATAAAGGCAGGATACCGTTCCGTTACGGGAAAAATTCCGTTTAAGCTGTTTGCCGGTCATGATATCAGCCAGGGATACAGAGAAAATAGCGATTGGAAATCCACAGGTTTTGGAGGAAATGTTGAGATCCCCGTCACCAACCAATCAAAGATTACCTTATCAACCATCAATAGCCTAATAAATACCAAAGAACCGGGACCACTTACTGATTCGTTGGTGGACCTGGACAGGCAAAAATCATTAAGCTACTTTGGCGACGATTCAAAATCTGAAAAAAGGTATTCTTTACTAACAAATTACCTGGTTGAATTCAACAACCGTTCAAAACTGAATGCCCACCTTGGTTTACAGGTCAAAGAATTGAATAACCAGTCAACCCTGATACAACCTGTTTTCATTGTGGATACTCTGTTTCAGCCGGTAGGTATGTATGATACTTCGTTTTACGGGGATTCTAAACGCCGGCATATTAGTACTTCTACTGTAAAGTTTGGAGTCACTTATCAAAGAGAATTGAGGATTTCGGATGAAACCAACCTCAAAATGCTGGCCGGATGGGATATGTCAGCCGGAATTTATAAAAGCATATGGACTGACTTGTTCCAGGGATTCGAGGCTGATTATTCGTCTAAGCCATATACTCCCGAAACCGAAAATGTATCCGGCAAAGGTTCGAGACTGGAGAACGGCGTTTTTCTCAGCGCTGAGCTGAATTTTCTCCGACACTTTAAAATGATTGCCGGTTTGCGGTATGACCAGATTTCTGACCGGTATCATGGCGAAAATCCGGATACCACCTTTACGCCATCCGTTTCAAGTTTCAGCCCTAAAATTGGAATTGTGGCTGAAATGGCATCAGGAAATAAATACCAGTCAACAATTTATTTAAGTGGTAACCAGTCATTTAAAGCGCCCACTATAGATCAGCTCGCCGATTTGAAAACCGGTAATTTCGCCGTCTTTCTCCAACCGTTTCCCAATTACAGACTTTTTATTCCTTATCAGGCTCAGCCGTTTGCCAATCCGGCACTTAAGCCACAGAAAAGTACCACTTTTGAATTAGGTACTTATCAGCGCTTCATATTACGGGATCAGCTTTCTTTTGTAATTCATGGCGCTGCTTTTACTACCCGGGTGATTGACGAAATTGATTTTGAACTGGCATCCCTTACATTTAAAAATCTGTCCGAAACCTGGCACAGAGGTTTTGAAGCCTCGGTCTCCCTTGATTTTGCATCTAAGTGGAAATCAACTTTCAGTTATACCTTAAATAATGTAACCTTTAAAGGAGGCGAGTATGATGGAAAACAGCTTAAAGGTATTCCGCTCCACAATATTCAGGCTTATGTAGGTTATGGGACGGGAAAAGGAATCCGTGGTGCTTTGGTATTGAATTATCAGGCCGATAATTACCTCGATGACGAAAATACGCAGAAACTAAATGATTTCGGATTTATCAATTTGAAAATCGGGTATAAATTTACTACTTTTATAGTAAATCTGGGTATAGATAATGTATTGGATTCACGATACTCTTCCTCAGGATATAACCTGTACGGAACAAATTTCTATTTTCCTGCCTCCGGAAGGATTTTAAAAACTAATATTGAATTTATTTTATAAAAAAATAAATATTTATAAAGTACTGCACCATTTTTTTAATTTTGTGTTGGGATGATTTTGCCGGTTATGATACTGGCAATTAGTTCAGTTTTTCAGTTCATAGTTCTTGTTATTTTAATAGTATTAATTGTTAAATGAGTTTTTTATGAAGTGTTTCTGCAGTTTGTTCAGATTTACTATGGTAATTTTGTTTTTGGTGCTGGCATTCACCAGCCTGATCAAAGCTCAGTCAATAAGCGGAAAGGTATTTGATGCCAAAAATGATACTCCACTAAGCGGGGTCAATGTTTCCGTAAAAAATACCATTTTCGGAGCGGTAACTGATGCAGAAGGCCGCTTTGCCATCACAGGGTTGAATGCGGGGAATTATCATCTGACCCTCAGTCGTGTTGATTTTTTAACTCTTGAGAAGGAGGTTACAGCCCCTGAAAAAGAGCTGATGCTCTATCTCCAGCCAATGATGATATCGCTGAATAATGAAGTGGTTATTACCGCCAACCGGCTTTCCGGAGGGGATTACCATACGCCTCAGGCCATTTCTGTACTAAAGGCAAAGGAAATTGCCGAATCGCTTCCCCGGACTTTACCTGAAGCACTAAGTGGATCCACCGGTACATTTGTTCAGAAGACCAATCACGGGGGTGGATCACCGGTAATAAGAGGATTGGTGGGAAATCAGAACCTGCTGGTCATTGACGGTATCCGTTTAAGTAATGCCACTTTCCGGTCGGGACCGGTTCAATACCTTAATACGATTGATCTGTCCGCTGTTTCTCAGATTGAAGTTTTAAGAGGTTCAGGGGCAGTTCAGTATGGGAGTGATGCGTTGGGAGGCGCTATACACATTCTTACACGGGAACCTTCATTTTCGGCAAAAGCCCGTTTTTCCGGATCAATTACCGGAAAAATGGTCAGTGATAACTTGGAAGAGTCGGGCAGGGTAGAATTAATGATGCAATCGGAAGATGTTGCATTTTTAGTGGGCTTTACCTACCGTGATTTTGGCAATATAGTGGCAGGTAAGGGTATAGGAATGCAGGATTTTACCGGATATAATGAATACGGAGGGGATGCCAAATTTATTACAAAACTTGGGAAAAACGGCAAAATAATAGTTGGTTTTCAGTATTTTAAGCAGGAAGATGTACCCCGTACGGATAAACTCATAGCAGAAAATGGAAAAGATCCTGATTATCAGGTATATTCATTTGATCCTCAAATAAGAAGACTTACCTATATCAAGGTTGAAAAGAATACGAATAAAAAACTATTCAAATCCATGCTGCTCACTTTATCCTATCAGGTTTCAGATGAAGCCAGGATAATGCAAAAAGTTAATTCAACGAAAATTACGCGTCAGCAGGATATTGTTGATACCTACGGGGTTTCGGCAGAATTTACAAGCAAATTTGGTAAAAACTGGCAAATTTCCACCGGTTTTGATTTCTATACGGACTTTATCGGAAGCACCTCCTTCGATGAAAAAAACGGGGTGATAACCCCAGGCAGAGGTCTTTATCCTGATGATTCGAAAGCCGCTTCGGCAGGACTTTTTACCAATCACCAATATCGGGTTAAACATCTTGTAGTATCCGCCGGCTTACGGTTTAATACTTTTAAACTTCAGGCAGAGGATAAGGAATTTGGAGATGTGGATTATGCCCCTTCAGCATTGGTGGGGAATTTTGGCGTTATCTATGAAATCAGCCAGCATCATAACCTGGCTGGATCGGTAAATACCGGATTCAGAGCTCCCAATATTAATGATATGGGCGCTTTTGGTACCTTCTCCTATGGTATTGAGGTGCCTAATCCTGACTTAAAACCTGAAAAGGCAACCTCATTTGAGTTGGGATGGAAGTCAAAGTATGACCATTGGTCGGCCTCAGTTTTTGTATTCCGGAATAATCTGAGTGATTTCATCGACCGGGTGAAGTCGTCCTACAATGGTGATACATTATATGACAGTGCCCGGGTATATACCAAAGAAAATGTATTAAATGCCTATACCCAGGGACTTGAATTTTCTTCGGAAATAAAACCGTGGAAAGATTTGTCACTTACAATGACTGCTGTTTACACCTATGGACAAAACGAATCGAAAGATGAGCCTTTATCTAAAATACCCCCGTTTTACGGCAGAATATCAGCCCGTTATCAGTTCACGGACTTTTTGTGGGCGCAGGCTGAATGGCTGGGAGCCGGAAAGCAAGCCCGCCTATCGTCCGGCGATAAATCGGACAGCCGTATCAATCCGGACGGAACACCTGCCTGGAACGTGATTAATGTAAGGGCTGGTGCACGCTGGAAATGGTTTACCCTGACAGCCGGTCTCAGCAATATTTTTAACAAAGCCTATCGGTATCATGGTTCAGGGGTGGATGGATATGGCAGGAGCCTGTGGGTATCGCTCAGATATCAGTTTTAGAGGTAAATACTGTGCTGCAGGATAATTGATTAAGTAATTTACTGTCTGTTTTTTTGCGTATTGCAAATCGGTTATTTTTGCCAAAAAAATAACTGGATATGCTGCAAAACTATTTTGAACAATTTCGTCAGAACATAATAGGAATTGACCATTCTTTTTTGTCGCCCTATGGTGAAAAAAAGATTGTTTATGCTGACTGGATAGCCAGCGGCAGGTTATACCGGCCTGTTGAAAATGTTCTGCTGGAGAAATTCGGCCCTTTTGTAGCCAACACCCATTCTGAAGCCACGGAAACCGGTACCCTGATGACCAAGGCATACCAGTTATCGCACCAGATGATCAAAAAACATGTGAATGCCGGCCCGGATGATGTCATTATTACTTACGGTTTTGGTATGACGGCAGTGATCAATAAATTGCAGAGAATCCTTGGTTTTAAGGCGCTTAGTAAGTTCGAGCATCTGGATTGCCTCCCTGAAAAAGAACGCCCGGTTGTTTTTATTTCACATATGGAACACCATTCCAATCACACTTCCTGGTTTGAAACCATTGCCGATGTAGTGGTAGTGCCCCCTGGCAGCGGGCTTTTGGTGGATTTGGATATGTTACGGGATACCGTCCAAAAATTCGCAAACCGCTCTATGAAAATCGGATCGTTTACAGCATGTTCCAATGTAACCGGAATTGAAACGCCTTATCATGAAATGGCTAAGATCATGCATGAGTTTGGGGGATTATGTTTTATAGATTTCGCCGCTTCAGCGCCATATATTAACATGAATATGCATCCAGGCGAACCGGGTGCCGATCTCGATGCTATCTTCTTTTCACCCCATAAATTCCTGGGTGGCCCCGGCAGTTCCGGAGTGCTGATTTTTAACTCGAAATTATATAACAATGCCATTCCCGATAATCCCGGTGGCGGAACCGTTGATTGGACCAATCCCTGGGGTGAGTTCAAGTATATAGATGATATCGAAGTCCGGGAAGATGGGGGTACACCCGGTTTCCTGCAATCGTGCAGAACCGCCCTGGCTATTGGTGTGAAAAACCAGATGGGCGTTGAAAATATCCATATACGTGAAAAAGAACTGGTTAATATGGCTTTCAGGGAATTTGCGAAAGTTCCCGGAATTCATATCCTTGCCGATAACGTGGAAAACAGACTCGGTGTTTTTTCCTTCTACATCGATCATATTCACTTTAATCTGGTGGTAAAGTTACTCAATGACCGCTGGGGTATTCAAACCCGGGGCGGTTGTGCCTGCGCCGGTACTTATGGTCATTTTCTTCTGGATGTGAGCTATGAAAAATCCCATGAAATCACAGAACTTATCAATCATGGCGATTTATCAAAAAAACCGGGCTGGATCCGGGTTTCACTTCATCCTACCATGACAGATGATGAATTGTTTTATATCGCAGAGGCATTAAAGGAAATATCAAAAAAGGCCTCAGTCTGGAAACACGATTACCAGTATAATAACCACACCAATGAATTCAGGCATATCAGCGAACCCGAGGACAAGACGTTATTGGTAAAGGACTGGTTTAATTTTTAATTTGAGATTTACGATTTACGATTTACGATTATGAACAATACACACTCTCAGGATGAACGCTTGGCAAAAATGACATTTGCCTCAGTATACCCTTATTATATCGCAAAAGTTGAAAAGAAAGGAAGGACGAAACAGGAACTTCATCAGGTAATTGAATGGCTGACAGGGTTTGATGAAAATCGGCTGTACGAACTCATGGTTACCAAAGTTACTTTCGGTGAATTCTTTGAGCAGGCAAGCCTGAACCCTCATGCCCGCCTCATTACCGGAGTAATCTGCGGATATCGTGTTGAAGAAATTGAAAATCCGTTAACACAAAAGATTAGATATCTTGATAAGTTGATAGACGAGCTGGCCAGGGGGCGTAAAATGGAGAAAATTCTGCGGATGCCAGGGTTGTGAAAGGGAGAATGTGCAGTGTTGTAAGATACTGATATTCATGAATATTGTATTTGTATTTCCTTTGTGGTCTTCCTAATTCACTTAGTGACTTTGCATGAACTTTTTTGTAAGGGTTTCACGCAAAGCCGCTAAAAAGTCGCTAAGGCCACAAAGAGGAATTCAAGATTAACTGGTTACTGTCTAATTGATGGAAAACCATTTCTCATATCTCAAGAAGACTCAGGAACGGTCAATCCAAAGAAGTGTATTTCAGCTTGTGATCAATACCTAATTCACTGTACTTATAGTTGAAGCACGTGACAATGTTGTGGTTTGATGTCATTATGGCAGTCATTTAAAATGTAGCGCCATAATGGCAGTGTATTTTATATTTACTTGATCAACAATTATTTACGATGATCTTTTTGTAGGTTTCCTTAAGGTTTTTGTTCCCAATACCTGGCTTTGATTGATTAATAAGAGTTTAATAATCAATATTATACAAGAATGATGTGAACTTGATGATTTATTTGTCATCTTTTCAATTTCTTCTGGCATTTTGTTTGTCCGGCGCGGATAAAATTCTTAATGTCAAACTTTAAAAGAAAGGAGAACTAAACCATGACACTTATGAAGTTTAAAAACCGTGATTTTATGCCTTCTATCTGGGACAATTTCTTTGGGCGCGATCCCTGGGATCTGACCAACTTTTCGGAGAACACACTTCCGGCTGTGAATATCCGGGAAAACAATGACGGATTTATGGTTGAGGTTGCAGCACCGGGCATGAAGAAGGAAGACTTTAAAATTGAACTGGATAATAATCTGCTGGTAATTTCATCTGAAAAGCAGGAAAACAATGAAGAAAAGAAAGGTGAATTCACCCGCAGGGAATTCAGTTACCAATCGTTTCAAAGAAGTTTCACCCTTCCGAAGAGTGTGGAAGAAACCCAGATCGCTGCATCCTATGCAGATGGAGTACTGAATATCCGTATTCCAAAGAGGGAAGAGAGCAAAGCAAAACCCAAAAGGATGATCGAAATCAGATAATCTTACTGAGGCATAATTAAAACTGAACCAGGCTGTTTCATGAGAGACAGCCTGATTTTTTTATTCTGATGAATTCGGAATTGCGATTAGGGTGATTGGTTTTGTTTCAGTTCAATCAGCGTGATCTCAGGGGGCATCCCCAGCCTGCCGGGATATAACAGTGATCCCAGGCCTCTGTTAACATATAAATACTGTTTTTTATCCGGTCCAAGATCAAATGCATAAAATCCATCCCAAAACCTGTAAGTATACTGGGCCAGACTAAATTTCCATGTTCCAAATTTCAAACCTATCTGAAATCCATGCACATGCCCGGACAGGGTCAGGTCGATATCTGTAAAATACCGGCTCACAACATCTTCGAAATGAGTGGGGTCATGGCTGAGAAGTATTTTAACGGGAACTTTTTCAAATCCTTGCAGCGCTTTCTTTACATCTCCTTTTTTGGGGAACCGGGCAAGTCTTCCCCAGTTTTCAACGCCGGCCAGCAAAATCGAGTCATTGCTTTTTCGTAACAACCTGCTTTCATTAGCCAGTAATGTCCATCCGATACTTTTATAGAAATCAAACAGTTCCACCATATTGGCTTCTTTACCGGCAGGATCATGCCATTTCACATAATCACCGTAATCATGATTGCCTAAAATGCAGTAAATGCCTTGTTTAGCCTTGATTTCCTTTAAAATGTGTGTAAATGGTAAGGCTTCGGCAGCTACGAAATTTACCATATCTCCGGTAAAAACCACGATATCAGGATCCAGCGTGTTGATCAGGATTACCGCTTTTTGAAGGTCGTTTTTCGAGTGCCAGCTTCCTAAATGGAAATCAGATAGGTGGATGATTTTAAATCCATTGAAAGACGCAGGCAGCTCATTTATGGCTACCGGCTGATGATTTACTTCAAACCTGCCTGAAAACACGAGAATTCCCATGATTAAAAAAAGAAAAAAGATTCCGCCTGCAGTCCAGCCTGTAAAAGTCAGATAATATGGTACTTTGTCAAATACAAATACTTTCAGGGGAGAAATTTCACGGTTTCTGTCAATTGATACAACGTTGATGGATTTTAGCAGTGAACTGATTAACAGGAAAACAACAGGTATCATCTTTGCGAGGTATGCTGAAAAAATGATACCGCCCGGATATATTCGCCAGAAATCACTCCAAAGATAGGTAGGGTGGGAGAATGAGATGAGTGCGATAATAGCCGTACCTGTCAGTGGGATCCAATACAAAAAAGTCAACAGTTTTTTAAGCAGGCTATTTTTATTACGAAGGTACTTCCATACCGATACCCACAAAAAGATATCGAAGTACAACAGCACCAGATAAAATGGTACCCGGCGGGCATTTTTCGGATGGATCTCAAGCAATACAAAATACAGGATTGCCATCAGCGCCAATGAGCTGATTATCCAAATCAATATCCGGTAAACCTTTTTTTTCATTTTTTGATTTTGATCATTACATTCCCTTCGACTTATAAATCGGGCACGATGGATACCATGCCAATTTTGGAACTTCAAAAGTAAGAAATCAGCCTGAAACGATTAATTTTTTAGTTTTTAAATATGTGATTTATTTTTTCTTTTATTTTTGCCGGGCATTGTTAATTGATTCACAATAGAATCTTTTAACTTAATGCGTTGATTGTCATGATAAGTCAGTTTTTACTAAATAATGATCAATTGCCATGATTAGTACCATTATCATTGCGGTGACGGCAATGGCATTTATTGGAGTTATAGCAGCCATAATCCTTTATTATGTAGCCCAGAAATTCAAGGTAATAGAAGATCCCAAAATTGATGAGATCGCCGAACAGCTGCCGGGTGCTAATTGCGGCGGATGCGGATTTGCCGGTTGCCGGAATTTTGCTGAAACCATCGTTAAATCAGGGAGCATGGAAGGTTTAAACTGTCCTGTAGGTGGAAATTCATTACGAAACATCATCGGTGGCATTATGGGGGTACAGGTAACTGAAACCACTCCGCAGGTGGCCGTGGTTCGATGCAACGGGAACCCGGCCAATGCCCCTCTGAAAGTGAAGTACGACGGCCCGTTTACCTGCCAGTTTGTGCATGGATTGTTCGCGGGAGAAAACGGTTGTCCGTACGGTTGCCTTGGATTGGGTGATTGCGTTCAGGCCTGTAAATTTGATGCCATGTATATGGATCTTGTAACCGGGCTTCCCGTAGTCATTGAGGAAAAATGTGTGGCCTGTGGCGCCTGTGTAAAGGCTTGTCCGCGAATGATCATTGAGATGCGGAATAAAGGTCCGAAAGGAAAACGGATATTTGTGAGTTGTGTCAATAGGGAAAAAGGAGTCATTGCCAGAAAGAACTGTTCAGTAGCCTGTATCGGTTGCAATAAATGTGTGAAGATTTGTCCGCATGATGCCATAATCCTCGAAAATAATCTTGCCTACATCGATTACGATAAATGCAAATTATGCCGCAAATGTGTTGCTGAATGCCCGACCGATGCCATTCATGAGGTGGCATTTCCGGTCAGGAAACCGACGGCAGTCAGCAATGAGCAATTAGCAATGAGCAATTAGCAATTAGCAATTAGTTTTTTAATTAAGTTATATATAGAGAAAGGGTACGGAATGTTGAAGACTTTTAAAATGGGTGGGGTTCATCCTCCGGAAATGAAGATTGCCGGAAACCGGGAAATCAAGGTGATGCCGATACCCGGAAAGGTTTTCATCCCGCTGAACCAGCATCTTGGAGTTCCGGCAATGCCTGTTGTGAAAAAGGGCGACGAAGTGAAAACCGGTCAGTTAATTGCCCGGAGCGCTGCTTTTATCTCTGCCAATATTCACGCTCCTGTTTCAGGGAAAATAGTAAGTCTGGAAGATATTACCGATCATTCAGGTTACCGCAAGCCGGGGATGGTCATTGAAGTTGCGGGAGATGTATGGGATGAATCCATAGACCGGGACACCGGCCTGAAGGATACCATTGTGCTTTCTCAGGAAGAGATCATTCAGAAAATTGCTGAAATGGGGATAGTAGGTTTGGGTGGAGCAACATTCCCCACTCATATCAAAATGATGGTACCAAAAGGCAAGAAGGCCGATGTGCTCATTATCAACGGGGTTGAATGTGAACCCTACCTGACCTCCGATCACAGACTCATGCTTGAAAAAGGTGAGGAGATTATAGTGGGAACCAGAATCCTGATGAAAGCGCTTGGAGTCAACCGCGCAATCATAGGAATTGAGAACAATAAGCCGGATGCCATAGTCCATTTAACAACACTGGTAAAAAATCTCGACGGCATTGAAGTGGCGGCACTTAAAGTGAAGTATCCGCAGGGTGGTGAGAAACAACTTATTAAAGCCTTAACCGGTAGGGAAGTACCTTCAGGAAAACTGCCCATTGAGGTTGGCTGCGTGGTGGACAATATTGGAACTGCCTTTGCGGTTTACGAAGCAGTGCAAAAGAATAAACCATTGATTGAGAGGATTGTAACGGTTACCGGACCTGAAATAGATCATCCAGCCAATTACCTGGTTAGGATCGGTACACCGGTGTCGGATCTTATTAAACAATCTGCAATTCCTGAAGAAAAAATCGGGAAACTGATAAGCGGCGGGCCCATGATGGGTAAGTCGCTCAACAGCATGGATGTACCGGTAACTAAAGGTACTTCAGGAATACTGGTAATTCCCGAATATCAGGCTTCCCGTGTGCCAGCCAGGGTTTGTATCCGGTGTGGCAGGTGTATTTCAGTTTGCCCGATGGGTCTGGAACCATATCTGTTATCAGCCCTTGCTTACAACACTAACTGGGAACAGCTTGAAACGGAAAAAATCATGGACTGCATGGAATGTGGATCCTGTCATTATACCTGTCCATCCGGCAGGCCTCTGCTTGATTATATAAGGCTGGGCAAAAGCAGGACCGGACAAATTATCAGATCAAGAATCAATAAATCATAACGAATGGGAATACTAACTGTATCGGGATCACCTCATATACATGACAGGGCCACCGTGCCGGGTATCATGTGGGGAGTGGTGTATGCACTGATTCCGGCTTTTTTGGTGTCAGTATGGTATTTTGGGATTAACGCACTGATACTGACCATGATTGCTGCTGTAGCCTGCATGTTCTTTGAGTTAGTGATTCAGAAATATATACTGAAAACTGAACCGGATATCAAAGATGGTTCTGCAGCCTTAACCGGTATCTTACTGGCTTTTAATGTGCCGGCCAGTTTGCCCGTATGGCAACTGCTTACAGGTTGTCTTGTTTCTGTGGGTATTGCCAAGATGGCGTATGGCGGGTTAGGCCGGAATATCTTTAACCCGGCTCTGGTCGGACGTGTTTTTCTGCTGATTTCTTTTCCGGTGGATATGACAACATGGCCCGTTCCTAAACCGATGACTGTTATCTGGGATGGCGTTACCGGACCTACATCCCTTGGAATTCTTAAAGAAGGGCTCCTGAAAGGTGATTCGGCCAGTCATATTTCAGCTCAGTTTAACAACCTGGATATTTTTATCGGGAATACGGCCGGTTCTCTGGGCGAAGTTTCAGCCCTGGCGCTGATTCTTGGAGGCGTGTACCTGCTGTACCGTCGCATTATAACCTGGCATATTCCGTTGTCATACCTGATCAGTGTATTTATTTTTACGGGCATCATGTATCTGATTGATCCCAACCTCTATATCAATCCGCTGATTCATGTGATCGTCGGTGGTTTATTGCTGGGTGCCATTTATATGGCTACCGATATGGTAACTTCGCCTATGTCGGTGAAAGGAATGCTGATATATGGAACAGGGTGCGGCATACTGACCGTGTTGATCAGAATATGGGGTGCATATCCGGAGGGGGTCTCGTTCGCCATCCTGATTATGAATGCCTTTACACCACTCATCAACAGAAGTTTTAAACCTAAAAGATTCGGGGAGGTATTGAAAAATGTCCAGTAAGAAATTGCCCTCAACCCTGAAAAACATGATTTTATCCCTGTTGTTTATTTCATTGGGGATGTCGGCAGCTTTGGCTTATGTGTTTTCTCTTACCAAAGGCCCGATTGAAAAATCACAGAAAGAGAAAGAAATTCAGGCTATAAAAGAGGTATTGCCTCCTTTTGATAACGATCCGACTCAACAAAAAACGGAAATTAATGGACTGGTTCTGTATAAAGCCACAAAATCGGATTCGTTGGTGGGATATGCCTGTAAAACCTTCACAAACAAAGGCTTTAGCGGATATTTTTCGATCATGGTGGGATTCCTCCCTGACGGAACCATTATGAATACCAGTGTGCTGGATCAGAAGGAAACGCCCGGGCTGGGTGACAAGATGAAAACCAAATGGAAGGACCAGTTTTCAATGAAAAATCCTGAAAAATATAAACTGGCTGTGAAGAAAGACGGGGGAGATGTGGATGCCATCACCGCTTCCACCATAACATCCCGGGCTTATTGTGATGCCATTATCAAAGCTTACGAAATTTGTCCAAAGGTATCCGGCTCAGAGGATTCCGGTAAATCAAACCAATAATCCATGGAGGAATAATTATGGGAAATCTGCAATTTTTTACTCGAGGACTGATCAAGGAAAATCCGGTATTGGTATTGGTGTTGGGCGCTTGTCCTACATTGGCCGTTACCACCTCAGCCATTAATGGTCTGGGAATGGGAGCTGCTACCACCTTTGTTCTTGTTTTCTCAAACCTGTTTATTTCACTACTAAAGACATTCATTCCCGATAAAGTGAGGATAGCTGCATTTATAGTTGTAATTGCATCATTCGTTACGATGGTCGATCTTATTATGAAAGCCTACACTCCTGACTTATACAATTCACTGGGAATCTTCATCCCTCTTATAGTTGTAAATTGTATCATTTTAGGCCGCGCGGAGGCTTTCGCACAAAAGAACAAACCATTTCCGGCCATTTTTGACGGGTTAGGAATGGGCATAGGTTTCACAATGGCCATAACGATACTGGCTTCCATCAGGGAAATTCTGGGCAGTGGCTCGATTTTCGACTTCCATTTTGTAGATGAGAATGCTAAAACCATCCTGCTGATGATCCTGCCTCCGGGCGCTTTTATTACTTTCGGGCTTATGATAGCCGGTATGAACACGCTTAAAGAACGATTTAAATTTTAAAGCGGGAAATTATGGAACTGATCAACATAATAATTATAGCGATTATCGTCAATAATGTAGTATTGGCGCAGTTTTTAGGAATTTGCCCCTTTTTGGGGGTGTCCGGCAAAGTATCCACCTCACTGGGAATGGGAGCTGCCGTGGTTTTTGTAATGGCGCTGGCCAACCTGGTTACTTACCTGATCCAGAAATTTGTCCTGGAATCTTTCGGGATTGAGTTCATGCAAACCATTACCTTCATTTTTGTGATAGCTTTTCTGGTTCAGATTGTGGAGATAATCCTGAAAAAAGCCGCTCCGGCGCTTTACCAGGCCTTAGGCATTTACCTTCCCCTCATCACCACCAACTGCGCAGTGCTTGGAACCGCAATTCTGGCAGTTCAGAAACAATTTACGCTGATCAGCAGCGTAGTATATGCCTCAGCCACAGCGGTGGGTTTTACACTTGCCCTCGTTCTGCTGGCCGGCATACGTGAGCAACTCGAGATAACCGGAATCCCTCAAAAAATGAAGGGTTTCCCGATCGCTCTGATCACGGCCGGGTTGCTTTCGATGGCTTTCATGGGGTTTGCCAACCTGATCAAGTAAAAGCGGCAGATTGCTCCGCCGCTTAATTCCCGCTCCGGTCTTACCCAAATCCTCACTTATAATTTTTTTACAAACCCACCGGAATTATCAATATATTGACAATGGGGTCATAAAGGGTTCTTCATTATGGTTTATATAGGGTTTCTGAGTTTTTTTAATCCCAAGCAGTTGTTCAATTTCAGCTTTGAATATCATTTCTTCATCTGTAAGGTTGCCTTCATGGCGGTACACCACCTGGCTGGTATCATCAACCAGGAAGGATACCGGAACCTTGTTTACAGCCATTTCCCGGTTCAATGAATTGTTAACATCCAGATACACTTCAAAATTCAGATTGCGGGCAGCCAGAAATGGCTTTATGGAATTCTGGCATCCGTGACGATCAGAACAAATCACAATGAGTCTGACCTTCTGGTCGTTAAACGACTCATTCCAGATTTCTCCGATATTTCTTAAACGCTCACAGCATTTTCCATCCGCCAGATCCGCAAAAATGATAACCGTTGGTTGTCCAGATTTAAACAATGTTTCCGTTGCTACCCTGTTTCCATCGATATTTTTCAGTTGGTTGGCCGGATAAACGGACGGTTGGGCCTGAAGAATCAGAGTGGTAAAGAATGCGATAAAAATGAGTGTCAGACTTTTCATGATTTTAGTTTTTATTGTATAGTAATTTAATTTCTGATTAATGAGGCAAAAGTATGGCCACCACCAAAGCATGGTATAGCAGAATTCAGGGATAAAAAAAAATAGTGGCATTTTACCATCCGGTACCATGTATTCAAAAATGATATCATATTTGTACATTTGCAGAGAAAATACCACGGGTCAATCGTCAATCGTCAATCGTAAATACTTAATTGTGGTTCAAATATCTTCTTCAGTCAAACTTTTCTTTAGCTCCCGCTGGCGTACCCACCGGGAAGAATTCATCCTGGCTCTGATTCTGCTACTGGCTTCCGTACTCCGGCTGGTAAATTATTCGGCCTGGTCGCTGAGCAATGATGAGCTAAGTGCCCTTAACCGGTTACAGTATTCAGGACTTTCTGAATTAATCAATCTCGGGGTAATGAAAAATGATTTCCATCCGGCGGGTGTTCAGGTTTTTCTTTACCTGTGGACATCGGTATTTGGTACCAGTCCGGAATCGGTTCGCTTGCCCTTTGTGCTGATGGGAATACTTTCGGTTTGGGTCAGTTATTTGATTGCGGCCCGCTGGTTTTCAAAAACAACCGGATTGCTGGTTGCGCTCAGTATGGCTTTCCTTGCATATCCCATCCTTTACAGTCAGCTGGGCCGTCCTTACAGCCCTGGATTATTATTTTCCCTGCTTTCAGTTTTCTTTTGGACCCGGATCATTTTCGACCGGAATTATCATTGGAGAATCCTTGCTGCTTATGTGATATTCACCCATCTGGCTACCATTACACACCATTTCAGTTTTCTTTTTGTGTTGATAACGGGCATTCATGGCTTATTCTTTCTCACCCGTAATAACTGGAAACCTTATCTGTTAAGTGCCCTGATCATTTTAATCCTGTATCTTCCTCACCTCCGGATTTTTCTTTATCAGTTTGGAATTGGCGGAGTGGGAGGAGCCGAAGGCTGGCTGGGAAAACCTGCCCCTAACTGGATTCTCGGGTATCTGAGCTATTCTTTTAATGACTCACCTTTGCTGCTGCTGGTTTTTGGGACGTTTTTAATACTCCCGTTTACTTATGGTATTAAAACGGTAAAATTTGATGTCTTCCAAAAATTGTCCTTTTCGTTTTTTTTGGTGCCTTTGGTAATTGGATATCTGTATTCCATTTTCAGGAACCCTGTGCTTCAATACTCTATCCTGCTGTTCTCCTTTCCTTTCCTGTTATTTTTTATTTTCTCGTTTTACCGGGAAACCATAAACCGTTTTTATCTGTTTATAATTTTGATATTGGCCATTTTAGGTACCGGCGATTTATTTCTCATCAAAAAATATTACAAGGAACAGCATTTTGCCGAGTTCTGGGGAATTTCAAGGAAAATTGCCTCCTGGAACCAGGAACTGGGTACCGGGAATATTGGCAGGGTAGCCGAGGTCAATGCCCCCTTTTACATCCATTATTATCTCGACCGTTATGAGAAAAACGTGGAATTTTTCCAGTATAAGAATGATGGATTGCAGGACTTGAGATACCTTAAGAACTACCTCGATCAGTCAGCCAATCCCTTTTTCATGTATGCCCGAACCAAACCCGCTCCCCTGACTGTTCCGGAGATGATTCAAACCCGGTATCCCTATGTTCTTGATTACAGAAATTATGATGACCTGTCGGAGTTTTATCTCTTCAGCCGTGAACCCAATGCCAATAACCTGGTTATCCGTCATTCCGTTTTCAATGTCTTTAATGATTTTGAATCCGACGATTTGTGGACCGGGAATTCTTCACATATTGACACCAACTTATGCAGAAGTGGTAAAAGGTCGTACAGGATTGACAGCTCTACAGAATATGGTCCCGGTGCCTCCATCAAATCGGCAGGTGTTCTGAGGGATGGTGATCCGGAACTCATCAAAGCTTCTGTTTGGATTTACAGCAAAGAAAAGCTGCAGGATACGCATCTGATTTTATCGTTTGAGAGCGATCAGGGTAAAATCATTAAATACGAATATGCCAATGCTGAATTCTGGGCGAATGCGGGTGTTTGGCAGAAATTGGTCTGTGTTATGGAGATTCCTGATGTTTATCCCCTTGAAAGCCAAATAAAAAGCTACGTCTGGAATAAAAACAAACAGGAATTCCTGATCGACGATTTTTTGGTGGAAGTGTTTTAAGAGGTGATCCCTGCCTGGTTTATGAGATGTTAAGAATGGCGTAATACAGAATGCAATTATTGCTTACTGGCTTCAACTCTCTGACATCAGTTCCGATTTTTGATGAAGATAAAAATTGACACGTAGTTTGTTGAAAAATCAATCTGATAGATCTGAATCTATGAAATATTTGTCCGTTTTATTGATTTCAATCATAATGGCTGCCTGCAACCCTCAGAAAATTCAGGAAAAGCCCTCACCCGGTATTCTAAAACGGTTTGCTTCTATGGACAGTGCTTTCCAGACTGGCGATACTGTTGCATATCTGAAAAACAGGAAGTTTATTGAATCAGAAATCCAACAAAGCAAGGATCCAAAATACCAACTTTATCTTGAAACTTTTGATGCACAGAATATATTATCAGCAGGATACCTTGACAGCGCTGCCAAAGCTTTTGAAAGCATTGGTTCAAGAGCAGCATCCGTTAAAGTGTTTTATTCCCAGTTTGTGGCCAACAATATGCTGGGTAATATCGCATTCCTTAAAGAGGATGATTTAAAAGCTGTTGAATATTGGGAAAAAGGACTCAAAATTGCCGGACAGCATAAATTTATCAATCAGATACCTGATCTTTATTCCAATATGGGTTCATCCTATATGAGGCTTGGGTATTTCAACTCCTCTTCGTTTCACCTGCTAAGAGCTCAGGAACTGATGGACAGCCTGGGTATCGACAATGAAAATTATTGGATCAACCATATTAATATTGCCATCGCTTTTCTGGAACTGAACCGCTATGACAAAGCGTTTGAACTGCTCAGCCAGACTCAGAAATCCTTCTCTTCGCAGATAGCATACCTCTATCACCTGAATATGGCTTCCTATTATTCCGCGATTAAAGACCATGAAAAGTTTCTGAGCTATCTGGATTCAGCGGATATATACCTTGCTTCCAATAAAGAATATTTCCTGACAAACCTCGAATTTAAAATTTCCAAGTTGATTGAAATTCATGATATAGACAGGCTGATGGTTTCCATAAATGAGTTTATAAACTACAGGGATGAAAAACCAGTTACACTTCGGTGTTACTTTAACAGAGCCTATAAATTGGTTTATGGAAAATTCTTTGATTCGGAGGACCAAATCATGCTTTTGGAAAAGTCAATTGGCAAGGAGGACTATGTAACGATGGAAATATATACAGCTTTAATGGCTGATTTCTACCAGCTGACAGGAAATAAAATGAAAGAAGCTGATTATCTGAGAAAAAATAAAGATTTTTCAGATAAACTGGTAAAGCAAAAACTAAATCATCAACTCGAAGACAACTACTGGAGCCTGAAAAATGAGCAAATAATCAGCGAGAACCGGCTTCTTGCCATGGAAAATCAAGCCCAGTCGGTACGGCACAATACTGAAAGAATTATATATATCTCAGTAATTATTGCCGTTTTATCCTCATTAAGCGCATTAATCCTGGTTTTGAAAAACATACGAAAAAGTAAAAACCTCAAGGAGGTGGAATTGCAACTGACGGAATCAAATCTGGCTTATGCCAGAGCCAGGTCAGATGAGTTGAACAGAAACATTGAATTACAAAAAAAGCAACTGAATGAAGTCCATAAGCTTATAAAAAAAACAACGGTTTTTAAAAATCAGTTAGAGTACTTCTTCACGAAAATTAAGTCTGTTGAACTGCCTGAAGAACTTGATAAAATTACCCGGTCCACTGATCTTGATTTCAGAGTATTTTATTCCATTTATCAGCAACATATTGACAAGTATCTGATTGATAATACACTAAAAATGACCAGGGCATCAATGGAGTCCGATTACCCGGATCTGACTTCAAGAGAACTTGATGTGATTGAGTATGTTCTCAATGACTATTCAACCCCTGACATTGCTGCTTTGTTAGGTAAAAGCATTAAAAGTATAGAGTTAATCCGTTCCGTTATCCGTAAAAAACTCAACATTCAAAAAGATATAGACCTCAGAAACTTTCTTCGGGATAAATATCCCATTCGGCCAAAAAACCCGGCTGATATTTAAAATTAATGTTATCTTATAAAATAACATTAGCTGTTTATCCAAAGCTGGATTTGGTAAAAAAAGCACCCTAAACTTTCCTGTCTCCACTCACCAATACTTTTAGTAAAGTACTATTAAATAGATATTTATCTATCCTGGACTGACATAAATATCACCCTAACCCCGGTCGTTGTGCTGATATATTTTAGTAAAGAGGTTTATTTTTAGTCCCTGACTTTACAGGTAATACTGCTTTTTCAACGATTCTTACTTCAAATTCCGAAATTTATGAGCGTGGCTAAATCCATCACAACTGTCTTATTTTTTCTGATTTTTCTTCTGCCGGTAACTCTATCCGGATATCCGTCCGTTAAGGAAAATTCTGAACGGAAAGATAAGCTTTTCAGATATGAAGGCCTGCCTGAAATCATTGTCAAAGATACCGTTTCAGGTTTATCGAATAAAAATCCAAAAGACCCCACTGATGCCACAGCCCCTTCGGTGAACTGGATGGCCGGAGGATCATGGGCAACTACCACCGAATTTGGTACTACACAAAAAAACTGGAGTGCAGTATCGATCTCTGGCGATGGCAATAAAGGATTAGCCTGCACCAGTACTCCAGGGGGAAGGATCTATATGTACAACAGCGGAATCTGGACAGAAACTCAACCTGCCGGAAATACAGACAAATCCTGGAAATCAGTATCGGTATCAGGGGATGGCAGTGCCATGTTGGCGGCTGTATTTGGAGGAAGGCTATACAGGTATTACAGCGGCGCCTGGACTGAAACCAGGCCTGCCGGCGATACCGATAAAAACTGGATTTCAACATCGGTTTCCTCCGATGGAAGTGTGATGCTGGCTGCCGTAAGTAATGGCCGTATTTACAAATACAGCGGTGGCGCATGGTCAGAAGTTCAGCCGGCCGGTAATATGGATATAAGCTGGCTTTCCACAGCTGTTTCCGCAGATGGCACAAAAATGCTGGCCGGTGTGTGGTGGGGCAGATTGTATCATTACAGCAATGGTTCCTGGAGTGAAACAAGGCCGGCAGGAGATGTTGACAGATATTGGGAAGCGGTATCCCTTTCAGCCGATGGCAGCAAAATGGCAGCCGCAGCTGAAGGAGGCAGATTGTACCTGTTTACGAATGGCTTATGGGCTGAAACACAACCCACCGGACTACCTTTCAATTATTCCTGGCAAACGGTGGCTGTTTCAGCTGATGGCAGTAAAATGATAGCGGGAAACGGAGATGGCAATCTCTATACTAAATCCGCCGGAAATACTTTCTGGGAATCCCAGATACCCGGTACCTTCGAGACCAAAAACTGGAAAGCCGCTATCAGTGCTGATGGCGGACAAATTGTTGCTGCACAGGAAAACGGAATCCTGTATATGTTTACCCGGGCTGAATCTTCACTGGATATATTTAATTCAGAGGGTTGTTTAAGTGAATGCATGCTGAAAGCCAATATTGCCTCTAATAACGGAGCTTTATCTTTTAGCCGGGGCTTTATCTATTACGTTTATACCAATACCGATAAAATTGACGGAGATGCAGGCGTTAACAGTCAGTCTGATGAAGGCTCCTTTGATGTGGGTGAATATGGCAGATTCCTGTATGGCTTTTCATCCAACACCCACTACAACATTCGGGCGTTTGCCACCAACACGGCCGGAACCGGTTACAGCCTTCGACGCGACTTCTGGACTCATGCGAATGTACCCGGCGCTCCCTCGCTTACCGATCGTACCGCCACCAGTCTGAATTTAGAACTCAATGTTTTGAACGGCAATCCTGTAAGTACTGAATATGCCCTCAAGGAACTGGAAACCGGAAAGTATGTACAGGCTAACGGCACACTCGGAACTAACCCGGTATGGCAAACTGCCGCTGGCTGGGGGATTAAGGCCATTACGGGACTTACAGAGGGAATTACCTGTTATTTCACAGCAAAGGCCCGAAACGGGGTTAATATCGAATCCGGGTTTGGATCAGCCGCATCAAGCGCTGCCCCGGTAGTGAGTGTCTCACGCCTGGTCACTGAAAGAACCGGCACTCAGTATGATGATTTTAGCTCAATAGCTGCATCCAATGATGGAAGTGTACTGCTGGCAGCCGCCTATGACAACCTTCATCTGTACAGCAATGGGGCATGGTCCAATGCCGATCCTTCAGGAAATAATACTACCAGATGGTCATGCGTAGCCGTTTCGGGCGATGGCACGAAATTACTGGCCGGTACTGATGTCGGCAGGTTGTACCTTTTCAGCAACGGTACATGGACAGAAACACAACCTGCCGGAAATATTGATCAGCATTGGGCATCTCTGGCTATTTCATCCGATGGCAGTAAAATGATGGCATCATCTTCTCCCGGAAGAATCTATTATTTCAGCAATGGTTCCTGGTCAGAAACACAACCGGCCGGAAACACAGACAGAAACTGGAATTCAGTATCTTTTTCGTCTGATGGAACCATCCGTATGGCTGCATCTACGGGAGGACTGTATTGGTATCGCAATGGTGGCTGGTCAGAGCTTCAGCTAACTGCCACCAGTTATAAACAATGGAATACAGTTGCTGTGTCAGCCGATGGCAGTAAAATGATTGCCTGTGAAGTAAATGGCGGTGCCTATTGGTACAGAGATGGCAACTGGTCAGCAATACCCATGGCAGACCTTGATGACTACAAGGAATGGACCGGCGCTTCCATTTCATCAGATGGAACAAAAATACTTGTGGCATCCCGACATGGGAAATTGTACTATCATAACCAAAATACATGGATGGAATATCCGGGTTCGACAAATAACAAAGGTATAGCGATTTCCGGGGATGGTACATTAATCATGGTTGGTAACAGTAAAGGACTGGAAGTTACCAGAACTTATCCGGGTTTTGGATATTCCGCTTCTTATAATGCCAGCGGATATATTATATCCGCCTGCGGGGATATGACGGGAACTTATGGAATTCTGTATTATCCTTATACCAATACAGATAAAATAATCGGAGATGAAGGTACAGCCAACATCAGCAATATTGACTCACTGAAAACCGGAGGCTATAGCTTTCTGGTAAGTCCGCTTGCACCAAATACACGCTATAATTACAGGGCATTTGCTACCAGCTCGAATGGTACCGGATACAGTTTGCGCAATGACTTCTGGACACTTGCTAAAATTCCGGCGCCACCGGTACTCTTTAATTCTTCTGCCACTACCATTGACCTGCTGATAGATGTTAACGGAAATCCATCTTATACCGGATTTGCCATTCAGGACAGCCTGTCAGGCAGCTTTGTACAGGATGACGGAACCTTAGGTGTGACGGCCATCTGGCAAACTTCAGCCGAATGGGATACCATAACCATCACAGGTCTGGTCACCTCTACCAATTATCACTTCAGGGTAAAAGCCCGGAATGAAAAATATATTGAAACCGATTACGGAACAGCCAGTGTATTAAGATCCCCAGTAGTAAATCTAAAGATAGATAATACCCTGACTGAAATATTCCCGGCAGGAAATGTGAACCTGTCCTGGACAAAGGCGGCCATCTCAGCAGATGGCAGCAAAATATTGGCGAGTGGAGGAAATTTTGGATCCGTAAATAAGCGGCTTTATCTTTATAATGAAGGCGTTTGGACTGAAACACAGCCGGCCGGGAACGTTGAAAAAAACTGGAGCTGCCTGTCAATGTCTGACGATGGAAGCAAAATGCTGGCCGGCATCTCCAATGGCAGATTGTACCTGTACAACGGCGGTTCATGGACAGAGGCACAGCCAGCAGGAAATTATAACAATAACTGGAAATCAGTCTCTGTTTCAGCAGATGGAAGCACCATGCTGGCTGGAGCTTACGGAGGGAGGTTGTACCTGTATCGAAATGGCTCCTGGTCGGAAATCCGTCCCGCCGGAGATGTAACAAAAAACTGGTCTGCCGTATCCGTTTCGGCGGATGGCAGTAAAATGCTGGCCGGCGTTGACGGTGGACGCCTGTACATGTTCAACAACAGCATTTGGGCTGAAACCCAGCCTAAAGGCGCAGTTAACACCAACTGGTCATCTGTGGCTGTTTCTTCCGATGGTCAAAGAATGCTGGCAGTAGAAAATCCAGGCATTCATTACCGTTATGAATACTCAACCTTTTATAATAACTGGGTATGGATTCCCGGAACCCCTGGAGAAACCACTGACCACGAATCCTGGAAATCTGTTTCATTATCCTCTGATGGCACTTATGCGGTTGCATTAAATGACCAGCAACAGGGTTTTTATTTGTCAAACAATAAAGGTTCATTGTGGGCAAGGGTTTTAAACTCAGGAGTTAACGGCAAAATAGTCAGGGATATAGCTATGTCGTCGGATGGCAGCCGGATTGTAGTATCAACCGATTATAATCTATATTTTTGCTCCGGCGTGCAGGTTACCCTTAATTCAGCCAACTGCTTTGGTAATATAGCCTCCACGGGTTCAACCGATATTACCACACGAGGAATCATATATTATCCATATGTCGGATATGGCAAAGAATTGGGGAATACGGATGTACAAAATATCTCTGAGAACGGCGTTTTTGGAACCGGTGCGTTTTATTTCGATATACCCTCCCTTCAACACAATGCACGATACACTTACAATGCTTACGCTACCAATATAAAAGGAACCAGTTACAGCCCTATGTCACATTTCTGGACACGGGCATATGCTCCGGCTATTCCCACCCTGACCAATCCAACAGTCGTTACAGTGGATATTACGATCGATGGAAATCTGAATCCTTCTGTAACCGAGTTTGCCATTCAGGACAGTATTACCGGAAAATACGTGCAGGCAAACGGAAGTCTGGCTGATTATGCAGTTTGGCAACCCGAATCAACATGGGGCACTAAAACCATTAACGGACTCATACCAGGCGATACCTATTATTTCAGAGTTAAAGCCCGTAACGGAAGTCATCTCGAAACACTTTACAGCCCTGCAGTACCGTTTACCCCTTACGGTCCGCCCTTTGCTGAATTCATTGACATCGAATGGGAAGAAAACCAACCTGCCGGAAATGAAAACAAAAACTGGACATCCGTCGCTCTTTCTGCTGATGGCAGTAAAGGAATTGCCTGTGTAAAATCCTATGGCGTTTACACCCTGAGCAACGGTACCTGGACCAGTAACAGACCCCCCCTGAGTCCTACCCTCAATTTCCAGTCAGTGGCTGTTTCAGGAGATGGCAACACCATGATGGTTTGTGTTAACCCCGGACGAATCTATCTTTATAAGTCGGGTTCATGGACTGAAACCAGGCCTGACGGAAATTACGACAAAAACTGGAACACGTTGGCCATTTCACAGGATGGGAGCAGAATGATGGCCGCGGTAACCGGTGGACAGGTGTATCTGTACCAAAACGGAGCATGGTCATTAACCTATCCTGCCGGATATTCCAACTATCAATGGCAATCGGTCTCGATGTCGGCCGATGGCAGTAAGATACTGGCTGCCTATACCGGAAATTTCGGGGGTAAAGTCTATTTATTCAGCAACGGCTTATGGACTGAAACGCAACCGGCCGGAAATTATTCCAAGTACTGGCAATCGGTTTCAGTTTCAGCCGACGGCTCCAAAATGATGGCTGTTGAATCGTATCAGGACGCTTATTCCACTTTTGGCCATGTTTATCTCTTTAGTGATGGCTCCTGGTCAGAAATTAAACCTGCCGGCAATGTTTCACTGTACTGGAAATCGGCGGGTCTTTCAAATGAAGGAAGGAAAATGCTGGCTGCCGTAAACGGTGGCAGGCTATACATGTTCGATAATGACGTCTGGAATGAAGTACAACCTGCCGGGAATACCAACCAGCTTTGGAACTGTGTCAGTGTTTCCTCCCAGGGAAATAAAATGCTGGCAGGATCCGTAAGGCTGTATGCCGGTACTGGTGGATTACAGGTTTCAGATCAATCCGCCTTATTGAAAGGAGTGCATACTACCAACGGCAGCTTAGTAATCGAAAGAGGATTCATCTATTATCCCTTTACCGACACCGATAAAATACAGGGCGATGCCGGTGTGGCAGATACCGGCCAAACCGGCAGTTTTGATGCCGGCGCCTATGAAATAACGCTGAACGCACTAACGGCCAACACCCACTATAATGCAAGGGCATTTGCCACCAATGCTTCAGGAACCGGTTACAGTCCGCGAATTGATTTCTGGACCCTGGCGCTACAGCCTTCAGCGCCAAACCTCATAAATCCAACCATCAGCAGCCTGGATTTGATAGTGAACCCTGGCAATAATCCTGAGAATACCGAATTCGCCATTCAGGACAGTATTTCCGGTAAATACCTGCAGGCCGACGGAACTACAGGAAATTCAACCGTATGGCAAACCGCTGGTATCTGGGAAAATATCACCATTACAGGCCTGACAATGGGTACAACCTATTATTTCAGAGTTAAAGCCCGAAACGGAAGCCTCTTCGAAACCGCTTTCGGACCAGCCTCCTCAGCAATTCCGTCAGAAGTACCGGATGTGGAGCTGCTTGCAGATGGCTTTGGCTGGACAGAATTACAACCTGCCGGAAATGTTCTGAGATCATGGACAGCCCTGGCAGTATCAACCGATGGAAGCAAGATACTGGCTGCAGCTACCAGCGGAAGGCTGTACCTTTTTGAGAACGGCGCCTGGGCAGAAACAAAACCGGCGGGTAATGTTACTGCGGGGTGGCAGTCTGTCTCCATGTCGGCCGATGGGAACATCATGCTGGCCTGTTCCGCTCCGGGAAGGTTATATATGTACAGCAGCGGCTCATGGACTGAAATTCAACCGTCAGGAGATGCTGATTTATGGTGGAGCAATGTGTCTGTTTCAGCAGATGGCAGCACTATGCTGGCCTGTGTAGCCTTTGGAAGAATTTATCTATACAAAAACGGATCGTGGGCTGAAACCCAACCGGCCGGAAATTCAAATTATTTTTGGTTTCCTACTTCGGTCTCCGGAGATGGCAGCAGGATGCTGGCCGGAATATACGCTGGTCGGCTATTTATGTTCTCCAATAATTCATGGGCAGAAACAAAGCCTGCAGGGGATACAGATTTCGTTTGGTCATCCTTGTCCATTTCCGGTGATGGTAGTAAAATGCTGGCTGCTTCGACTTCCGGTGGCAGACTATACATGTACTCGGGCGACTCATGGAACGAAGTCCAACCTGCCGGTAATGTCGACCAAAACTGGCAAACCGTAGCAGTTTCCTTGGATGGCAATACAATGATTGCCGGAGTTAGCGGAGGGCGGTTATATATTTTGCAGAATGGTACATGGAGTGAAACACAGCCGGCAGGGAACGCCGATATTTCATGGTTATACGTTGGTACAACCGCAGATGGCAGAAACCTGTACGCCGGCAGCAGTCACAAACTCTATAAAGGATTTGAAAGAGAGCCTGCCAATGAAATATCACCAACTTCGGCCGTTTGTATCGGGAACATTACAGCCACCAACGGAGCCAATGCCTCTACAAGAGGTATTATTTATTATCCTTTTACCAATACTGATAAAATAATTGGCGATGCAGGCGTCAGTCAGTCCGGTGAAAACGGCAGTTTCGGAACCGGACTGTACACCACTGTACTTAATAATTTATCGGCTAACACCCATTACAATATCAGGGCATTTGCCACCAATGATGCAGGAAACGGATACAGCAACACCTACGATTTCTGGACTCATGCCCAGCTGCCCATGCCTCCTTCAGTGAACAATTGCACTACTACTTCACTCGACATAACTATTAATCCGACCGGAAATCCTGAATATACCCTGTTTGCCATTCAGGATTCAGTGAACGGCCTTTTTGTTCAGGCTGACGGAACGCGGGCCGAGTCTGAGGTTTGGCAAACCGCCGCCATTTGGAATACCATAACCGTAACCGGACTGACTCCGGGTATTAACTATTATTTCCGTGTGAAAGCCAAAAATGAATTGGGTATTGAAACCGAATTCGGACTCAGTGCTAAACCTTATGGCGGCATCATCGGATCCAATCAGAACATTTGTTATGGAAATGTACCCGAAAGTTTTACCAGCGTTGAAGGCGCTTTGATTTATGGCGGTATTCCTGAGTATAAATGGCAATACTCCACGGTAGGCATTACTGAAGGTTTTTCGGACATTGCCAACAGCAATTCACCCGGCTATGCTCCCGTAGCGCTCACCGTTGACACCTGGTTCCGACGTCTGGCCCGGGAGGATTGTATGGTAACCTGGAACCAGGCTGCCATTTCCAATGTTGTGAAAATATCGATATACTCATTAATTGTAACCTCTGATTCTGTATCCGGAATAACAGAAACATCGGCTACCGGAAACGGTAATATTCCCTGCGGTGTCAATATTTCCAACCGGGGTATGATCTGGTATGAATACACCGGAACCAACAAAATTTTGGGTGATGCCGGAGTAACGGATGTGAGCGAGTCCGGGTCGTTTGGACAGGCGCCTTTCACCACTCTGCTTACAGGCCTCTCAGTGAACACCCGCTACAGTACCCGGGCCCATGCCACTAACAATGCTGGAACAGTTTATGGATCCAGTCTCGATTTCTGGACACTGGCTAATGTACCCTCAGCTCCTTTGGTTAGTAATCCAACTGTAACAACTCTTCAGGTTACTGCTAATGTGAACGGGAATCCGGCAGGCACTCAATTAGCCATTCAGGAAACCATTACCGGTCAATTTGTGCAGGCAAACGGTGCATTGGGAGCCTATGCAGTGTGGCAAACCCATGCCTCCTGGGGAGCCAAAACCGTTACCGGACTGACTCCGGGAACTACGTATACTTTTCGTGTTAAAGCCAGGAATGGAAACAACATTGAAACTGCTTTCGGAACAACGGCAAGTCTGGCTACCCTTTCAAACAATGCCAGCCTGGCCGGACTCGAAGTAAGTTGCGGGGCGCTGGTTCCCGATTTTTCCGCCTTAGTCACCAGTTATACGATAAATGTTCCTTATACTGCTTCTACTACCACAATTACAGCCACCACTGCCCACGCCGGCGCAACATTAACCGTCGCCGGAAACAACGCCACAAGTGGTACCGCATATGGTCCGGTTAATCTGAATGTGGGAACCAACAACATTTCAGCAGTAGTTACCGCCCAGGATGGCGTCACAAAAAAAACGTACACCATTCAGATTACCAGGGCGGTTAATACGCCAACAGTTCAGGCTACCGGAATTACTACCAGCCATTTAGGCAGCCACATAGTAAAAATTGACTGGATACGAGGTAATGGTGAAGCATGCCGGGTATTTATGAAAGCATCCAACACGGGTACCGCTGCACCAGTTGACAACACTGCCTATTCCGCCAATGCAGTCTTTCCCGCCGGCAACCAGATTGGAAATTCCGGCTGGTACTGCATCTATGATGGCACCGGCAATACAGTTACCGTGACCGGACTATCCGCCAATACCGATTACAGGATACATGTTTGCGAGTACAACACTGGTTCGGCTTATTACAACTCGAGTACTTCAACAGATAACCCGGTTACTTTTGAAACCAAAGCCATTATCGAGGTAGCGGCAACTCTTGGCACACCCACCGGTAAATACAATACACTGGAGGATGCCTTCGATATGATCAATCTGGGGATACATAACGGACAGATTAATATAGAAGTGAACGGTAATTCAACAGAAACTTCCACCGCAGTTCTGAATGCAAGCGGTACGGAATCAGCGGATTATACATCGGTACTACTCTACCCAACTGTAACAGGACTTACCATTGGCGGGAACCTGTCAGCGCCGCTGATCGACCTGAACGGCGCCGATAATGTAACCATTGACGGTAGGGTGAATGCAACAGGTTCTGATAAAGATCTCACCATTACCAATACCGCCACATCCTCAGCTTCAACCATACGTTTTATCAATGATGCCTGTACCAATACTGTTCTGTACTGTACACTTAAAGGTTCCACAACCAGCTACGGAATCCTCTATTTCTCAGATACCGATGTTTTAACAGGAAATGACAATAATACGATCATACACAACGGGATCACCCATGCCAATAACAGCAACCGTCCTGTCAGCGCTGTATATTCACTGGGAACAGCCTCTAAAATGAACAGTCATAATAATTTTAGCAATAACCAAATCTATGATTTTCTCAACAGAAGTTTGGATTCATACGGAATTAACCTGGCAGATTATAATACGGACTGGACCATCTCCGGGAACAGTTTCTTTGAAACGGCAGCTTTTCTATCAACAGCCGCAGTTTCCTATACGGTAATAAATATCAGCTATACAGCCGGGATGGGAAATAATTTTGCCGTAACAGGTAATTACATTGGAGGAAGCAGCGCCAATGTCGGCGGCATCTGGAGCAAATCCGGGCAAAACAACCCTTTTACATGCATCTCTGTTAAAGCAGGTTCCGAAGCAGCCAGTAATATCCAGGGAAATTATATTTCTGATTTCTCTTTTTCCAATGCAGGATCAGCCGAATGGTATGGCATCAATATATTAAAAGGTGATGTTCATGTGGGGACCTCAGAAGGAAATACTATTGGATCGGCAGACGAGGCGGGATCAATCATTTTTACTGCCGGAGCTTCAGGATCCGGTTTTTATGGTATCGCCTGCAGTTCAGCCGATACCGTAACCATCCATAATAATATTATTGGAGGGATTACCGCAAAAAACAGTAATCCCGGGAATGCCACCAATTTTTACGGCATCAGCATTTTGCAGCACGGATTTACCACCATTACCAACAATACTATAGGTAGCCTCACCACAGATAACAGCATTGTTGCTGAATCTGCTTCCATGGATTCAGAACAGTCAGTTTTTGGTATTCAAAACACTTCCGGCGGTAATGTGACAATCAGTGGCAACACCATCGCCAACCTCGCCAATGGAACTACCAATACTACCAAAAGTACAGCAGGACGAATAGCCGGAATCAGCCTGTCCAACGGAGCCTGCTCTGTGTTGGATAATACGGTCCAAAACCTTACGATTGCCAATGCTTTTCATGATGTAACGGATTATCTTCCTTCTGCCGGAGGTATAGTTATCAGCGGAGTGTCATCCAATCAATTGATAAAAGGGAATACTATCTATAACCTTTCGAATACCTATAACACCTTTGATGGATATGTTACAGGAATTTACTGTAAAACATCCGGAACTGTCCAATTTACTATTTCAGAAAATTTTATTCACCATCTTTCGGTAAACGGAGCTGGAATCACGGCTTCTTTCATTACCGGAATCACTGTTCAGCAGGGTGGCAGTTCAATATTTAACAATGTCGTTTCCTTAGGAGGGAATTCAGTGAGTACTTTATATGGTATAATTGACTATGACAACATCAGCTTTGCCACCTGTTATTTCAACACTGTGTATATTTGTGGTCAACCGGCTTTGGGTAGCAATCCTTCTTATTCTGTTTATTTCAGGGCTGATAATCCGGCAGGTAAAGTCTTTAAAAACAATCTGTTAATCAATAAGCGATCAACTCCGGGTAGCCACGATCTTCACTACGCCCTGTATCATTCCGGATTACCACCAGCCTCTCCCGGATTAACTACGTATCAAACTGATTATAATGACTATTATGCTTCAGGAGCCGGTTCTGTTCTGACTTATATCGGCGGAAACCAATACACCCTGTCTCAGATTCAGGCGGCGTCAGGAAGTGATGTAAACAGTCTGAATACGGACCCTGAGTTCAATAACCCTGTATCAATGGAAGCTAATGGATATTTTCCAACCAATAAGCAGCTTAAATCAGGGATTACCATACCTGGAATTATTTCCGATTTTGGGGGCGTAACCGTTAGAACCTCTTCGCCTACTATAGGAGCCTGGGAATTATCCTGTGAAAATCCCACTTCAGGAGGCATCATTACCTCTGATCAGACCATCTGCCAGGGTGACATACCCTCTGAAATCAGCAGTACCAGCCTTCCTGCAGGGCATACCGGCGATCTCGAGTTTAAATGGCAAATAAGTACTACATCTTCATTATCAGGATTTACAGATATTTCAGGAGCCACTGACACCACCTGGCAACCCGGACCCATCAATGACACTACCTGGGTACGCCGGCTGGCCAGAGTGTCCTGTAAAACCACCTGGGAGGGTTGTGATACCTCGAACATCGTACAAATAATCATAGAGCCTTCCCCTGTTTCCGGAATACTGTCCAAAACTCCGGATCAGGACACTGTTTGCCAAGGTGTTGATGTCGCGGCAGACTTAACTGCCGGAAGCGGCGGAAGCGGAACTGATTCAACCTGTTACCGAACAAGATCCTCAGGCGGATGGTCTGAGTGGACAATCTACACCAGCGGAAGTGAAATTTCGACAACCGGAATGACAAAGGTGGAAGTCCGCACCAAACGCAAGGCAGTTTATTGCACCGATGCTCCCTGGACAGTAGTCAGCTGGTTGATGGAACCCGCCCCGGTGAGCGGTGCCCTGTCAAAAACCCCTGATCAGGCCAATGTGTGCGAAGGCGATAAAGTGTCGGCAGCCTTAACCGCCGGAAGCGGGGGTGACGGCACCGATTCCACTTATTACCGGACCAAAACCTCGTCCGGATGGTCCGCATGGACAGCTTACACCAGCGGAAGTGATATTGCCACTGCCGGAACCACCGATGTGGAAGTACGCACCAAACGAAAAGCTTCTTATTGCAACGATGATTTCTGGACTATGATTAGCTGGGCGGTGGAACAGACACCTGTTACCGGCACTTTAGCCGGGTGCCCTGATGCAGACCTGATCTGCCAGGGAAATGAGGTATCAGGCCTTCTCACCCCCGGCACTGGCGGAAACGGCATCGACTCCCTGGTATATCGTACCCACAGTGGGATGGAATGGTCAGATTGGCAAACCTATATCTCAGGTTCAGACATTTCAACCGGTATGGTGACTCAAATAGAAATTCAAACGTTACGGAAAGCGGATTACTGTGCGGATGATGAGGCAGATATTGTTGGATGGAGTGTCGACAAAACCCCGCCTGATGTAACAGAAAAATCCAATGTATCTGTTACTCTGGACCCATCCGGAATGTATACACTTCTGTCAGATGATCTGTTGGACGCATACACAGATACCGGGGCAGGAATTCAATCAGTGGATATTGAGCCCGAAACCGTTACCTGTGCCGATATTGGTTCAAAAAGTATTAAAGTTACTGTATCGGATAACTGTTACAACCAGACCGTAGTGAATATGACCATCACGGTTGTTGAAAATACCAGCCTTGGCGATTGGGAAAGCTGTAATACCCACATCAATGCCAATGGAACTTCAGCCTATTCAGCCTGCACCAGCAATGGTACTTTTAATCTGACTTCTAAAGGCAAAGGCTCACCTGCGAGTGATGTGATGCATTTTGTTTACAAACCTCTTAACGGTAACGGAACCATTATTGCACGCGTGGCTGATGTTAAGAACGACGGTTGGGCAGGCGTTATGATGCGTGAAAGTTGTGCCCCGGGGGCAAAGGCAGTTCTGTTTAAAACCCGTTTGTATAACCCGAATGTGCTGATCGGATTTCGCAGTAATACGAACAAAGCCATTACCAACCTTAGTCAGGTATATCAGCAGATTCGGTGGATGAAAATCCAGCGAAACGGCTATACCTTCCTTGTTTATGTCTCTTACGACGGAACCAACTGGACCAAAGCCTATACAAAGTTCATCACAATGACAGGTACTATTATGGCCGGTATTTTTACCGAGAATAACCTCACTAACCGCACCACTCAGGCATGGTTTTCTCATGTTGAAATGGTTACCGGTTTGAAATCAGGTTTTGAAACCTATGATGAAGATTTCATTTCGCAGACTGATGCGCATAAAATTCAGATTTACCCCAACCCGGCCAGCCAACAGGTTACCATAACGCTTTCAGAATTTGATCCTTTTGACACAGGTATTCACGGAATTGATGCTGCATTGATATCTTCCGAAGGAAAGATCATTAAACAAATTACCATCAAGAATTTCAAAACCATTCTCGACCTCGATGGGATAATTCCGGGGTTGTATATGATTAGGTTTGAAAACGGGAAATGGACGTTGATTAAAAGACTTGTAATTCAATAAGAAAGTTTGTGTGACAAGATGATTTCTATCTATAAAATTGTATTCAAAATCAAGTGGTACCTGTTCAGGCGGGTTAAAATAAAATTTTCTAACATAATAACACTAACGGACAATAAACAAACGAGCTTATGGGTTGTTAAGAAGTAAAAATTCAATACTTAGAAAATGATTAAACTGCTGATTCTGGCCATTGTACTGGTGGGTCTTGCTGTAGCCGGGCTGGCCATTAAAATATTTCTTACGAAAGAGGGTACCCTGAAAAAATCATGCAGCAGCGTTGATCCGTCAACGGGGAAACGGATTGGCTGTACCTGCGGCGGTGAAGATACCGGTGGCTCCTGCAATAATAAATGAGAATAAGTTTAGCTACTCTTCGGTTACCATTCCGGCAATTCCCGGAGTTGACCAGGTAAGAATTTCACCGGTTTTCCCTGAAAAAATAAAGTAAGTTTCAAATTCTTTGTGCTGAGTAAGGAATTCTTTAGCCTTATCCAACCCCATTACCATAAATGCAGTGGCATAGGCATCCGCTGTACTGCACCGGTCTGTGATAACAGTGACGCTTAGCAAGGTATGTTTAACCGGGTAACCGGTTTTGGGGTCAATTGTATGCGAGAATTTAACACCATTTTCTTCGAAAAACTTTCTGTAATTTCCTGAAGTAGCTATCGCTCTGTCACTTATGCTGATGGTAGCTTTAAGGTTTCTTTCAAAATCATCGTTTTCTGAAGGTTCTTCAATACCTACCACCCATTTTATATTTCCGGGCTTGGATCCTCTGCCCAACAGTTCACCACCCACATCCACCAAATAATTCTCAATACCTTTTGAACGGAGAAACTGACAGATGATATCCACGGTGTAACCCTGAGCAATGGCATTAAAATCGAGCTTTATTCCGGGATCTTCTTTAATGATTTTATTTCCTTCAAGTTTTACTTTATGAAATCCAACCAGTGGTAATATACTGTCAATTTTATGCTGATCGAGTTTCATACGATCAGAAAATCCAAATCCCCAGGCGTTAACCAGAGGGCCAACTGTGATATCAAAGGCTCCGCCTGTTTTTTCTGAAACTTGTTCCGATTCGGCAAATAAATCAAGGATATACTGATCAACTTTTGCAGAGGTATCATTTTCATTGATCCTAGTGAGGAGGGAACTTTTATTCCATAGGGACAAAGACCGGTCGATGGTTTCGAGGATAGAATCTACCTGAGGCTGATAATTGATACTATCCTTTGCAAAATAGGTTACTGCATAATAGGTGCCCTGGGTTTCGCCGGCAAATTTAATTTCAAACAATTTGCCGGATGAGCATGCCCCTGCAAGAAGCCATACTAATCCGGCAAATATCAGTTTTATTCTATTCATGACTATCCTCCGAAATCGTCGAATGCAATATTTTCTTTAGGCACACCGAAATCGTCGAGCATCTTGAAAATAGCTTCATTCATCATGGGAGGACCACAAATGTAGTATTCAATTTCTTCTGGCTCAGGATGATGTTTCAGGTAATTATCCATGACCACCTGATGGATGAATCCGGTATATCCTGTCCAGTTGTCCTCTGGTTTGGGTTCAGAAAGGGCTATATTGAATTTGAAATTGGGAAACTCTTTTTCAATCTTCCTGAAATCTTCTACGTAGAACAATTCCCTGAGGGAGCGACCCCCGTACCAGAAAGTAGCTTTACGGCCGGTTTTCCGCGTAGTGAACTGATCAAAAATGTGTGAACGCATAGGCGCCATACCGGCTCCCCCTCCTAAGAACATCATTTCACGATCGGTATTTTTTATGAAGAACTCACCGTAAGGACCAGAAATAGTTACTTTGTCACCCGGTTTTCTGGAGAAAATGTAGGAGGAACAAATGCCCGGATTCACTTTCATGAAAGCATTGGCTTTCCTGTCCCAGGGTGGCGTCGCGATCCGTATATTAAGCATGATTATATTTCCTTCTGATGGGGAGTTGGCCATCGAATAAGCTCTGAATATAGGCTCAGGGTTCTTCATTTTCAGATCCCACATTTTAAATTTATCCCATTCATCGCGGTATTCGGGTTCAACAAATACATCCTTTCCGTAATCCACTTCGCAGGCTGGCACATCAATCTGAATGTATCCGCCCGATTTGAAATCGAGGCTTTCACCTTCCGGCAGTTTCACTACGAACTCCTTAATGAAAGTAGCTACATTGTGGTTCGATACTACGGTACATTCCCATTTTTTGATGCCAAAAATCTCAGGCGGGACATGAATCTTCATATCTTCTTTCACTTTAACCTGGCATCCGAGCCTCCAGTGGTTTTGTTGTTCTTTGCGGGTAAAGTAACCCACTTCGGTAGGAAGGATGGAACCGCCGCCTTCCAATACCTGACATTTGCACATGGCGCAGGTACCGCCACCGCCACAGGCCGATGGCAGGAAAATTTTGGAATTGGCGAGGGTCACCAGTAATGATGAACCCGGACTCACTTCCACTTCCTTCTCGTCGTTTATATGAATTTTTACGTTGCCCTGCGGCAGCAGTTTAGCCCTGGCATACAGTAATATACCCACCAGCATCAGGATAATGAGGAGAAAGACTATAATACTGGTGATCAATACTCCACCCATTTGTATCACTATTAATGTCATGATCAGAAATTTTTTCCGTTAAATTTTTATTCCCATAAAACTCATAAACGCAATCGCCATCAGGCCGGTTAATATGAAGGTAATGCCCAATCCTCTCAGGGGTGCCGGAATATCTGAATATTTCAGTTTTTCGCGGATTGCGGCCAGTGAAACAATGGCCAGTATCCAGCCAATACCTGACCCCAGTGCATACACCACTGTTTCACCAATGGTTTCATACTCGCGTTCCTGCATGAAGAGAGAGGCCCCGAGTATAGCACAGTTCACGGCAATAAGGGGTAAAAAGATTCCCAATGCATTGTATAATGAAGGGGAGAACTTTTCAACGATCATTTCAACCAGTTGCACCATGGCAGCAATTACGGCAATAAATACAATGAAACTTAGATAACTAAGATCCATCTCCCCGAAGGTTTCACCCAACCATGACATTGCTCCGGATTTTAAGAGATATTGATCGAATAACCAGTTTACCGGTACGGTGATAATCAACACAAAAGTAACCGCAATACCAAGTCCCAGAGAGGTTTTTACCGTTTTTGAAACAGCAAGGTAGGAACACATGCCTAAAAAGTAGGCAAATATCATATTGTCAATGAAAATTGACCTTACAAACAGATTTAATAAACCTTCCATATCCGTGCTATTTGATATTATTTTTCAATTAATTCCTTATTTCTTGCTCGTTGGATCCATATGATAATCCCGATAGTGATTAAAGCCATAGGGGGGAGGATCATCATTCCGTTATCCTGGTAACCGAAATGGTAAAACCCATCCGGTACTACTTTATAGCCCAATAACTTTCCAGAGCCTAATAACTCCCTGAAAAAACCAACGATTATGAGTATGATTCCGTAACCAAATCCATTACCCAGTCCGTCGAGGAACGATTGCCAGGGTTTATTGGCCAGGGCAAACGCTTCGAGGCGGCCCATCAGGATACAATTGGTGATGATCAAACCCACAAACACTGAAAGTTTTTTACTCACATCATAAACATAGGCTTTCAGAACCTGGTCAACAATAATTACAAGGGCAGCAATCACCACCAGTTCCACAATGATGCGGATACGGGGAGGAATTCCGTTTCTAAGGATTGAGATGATCAGATTGGAGAACGCAGTTACCACAGTTACCGAAAGTGCCATAACAATGGCGGGTTTTAACTGGGCAGTAACAGCCAGGGCTGAACATATTCCGAGTACCTGAATAGTAATCGGGTTGTTTTCATTCAAGGGCCCCTTTAATAATTTCAGATTTTTAGCTGAGAACAATGACTCGCGCTTAGTATTTTCCTGACTCATAATCTTATTATTTCTTGTTTAGTTCAAAGAATGGCAGATATAGGGAAAGGCAATCCTTCACCATGTGCTCAAGTCCCACACTGGTAATGGTTCCTCCCGAAATACCATCAACATTATGAATGGTTTTGATGCCCAGACTGGGCTTGGTAACGGCAATAGATTTGAATTCGCCGCTCTCATCAAAAATCATTTTACCAAAAAATTCTTCCTGGAACCATTGGGTATTGATTTCAGCCCCTAAACCCGGTGTTTCTCCCTTATGGTCGAACATAGTTCCGGCTACGGTATTGAAGTCAGGTTTAAACGACATATATCCCCATATGGGGCCCCATAATCCTTTTCCCCTGAGCTGAACCACAATATTGGTATCGCCGTTGTCCTGAACACAGATGTAAACAGGCAGCCGCATCTGATCAAGTGGTTTTTTGAGTTCGTACACCAGTTCGGTTTTAAAGGCATCTCCTTCCACTTTTTCACCTTTACTGTTCACCAGGAAGGATTCTACTATATACTTTTTAAAGGTATTTTCAATGGTTGCCTTTTCAGAAGTAATATTAACGGCCTGAAGAATATTCTGCATCTTTTCAACCCGTATGTTGAAATCCTGTGCAGGCTTAAGCACCAGGGCTGCAAGCGTAAGTCCGGTTGCAGCAATTACCACCATAATGGTGGAATAAATAAATATGTATCGATTGCTGAACATGATGGTTTACTTTGCTTGGGTTACAACAATACTTTTTACTCTTTTCAGCCTTTTGCTGATATTGGCCTGCACCACATAATGGTCGATCAGCGGGGCAAAGGCATTCATCAGCAATATGGCCAGCATCATACCTTCCGGGTAAGCAGGATTAAATACCCTGATCATGATGCCAAACATTCCAACCAGGAAACCGTAAATCCATTTCCCGCGGTTGGTTTGTGACGCACTTACCGGATCGGTAGCCATAAATATGGCGCCAAACATGAACCCGCCCATAAGAAGATGCTGAAGCGGGGATATTTTCATGTAATCATTAAGCCCTACTGCATTAAATATCAACGCCATACTGATACCGCCGAGCACTGTGGAAAGCATGATACGCCAGCTTCCAATTCCGGTGATAATGAGATAAGCAGCTCCGATAAGAATGGCAAATTTGGACGTTTCACCTATTGAACCGGGCAGAAAACCGAAAAATAAATCGGTCATACTCCATTGCTCCGTGATTTTCGCTACATGATCCTGGGCTGCATAGGATAGGGGAGTGGCCCCCGAGAAACCGTCTGCTACCGTTTGAGCTTTGGTCATTCCAGCTACCCAGATTTTATCTCCGGTTATTTGAGCCGGATAGGCAAAAAACATAAAGGCACGGGCTAACAGCGCCGGATTAAAGATATTCATTCCGGTACCGCCAAATACCTCTTTGCCAAAAACAACGGCAAAGGCAGTGGATACTGCGACCATCCACAGCGGAGCATCAACCGGCATTACCATAGGAATTAACATTCCGCTTACCAGAAATCCTTCATTTACTTCATGCCCTTTAATCTGGGCAAAAATGAATTCAATACCTAATCCCACACCATAAGATACTACTATAAGGGGGAGTACCTTCAGGAATCCGAACCAGAAATTCTGCAACAGGGTGCTTTCAGTTCCGGTCATAAGATAATGATGGTATCCCACATTCCACATCCCGAAGAGCAGTGCCGGTAACAGGGCAATAATTACCGTTACCATGGTTCGTTTCAAATCCATTCCGTCCCGGATATGGCTTCCTCTTGAAGTAACCGTGTCGGGAACGAACAGGAAGGTTTCGAAAGCATCGAAGGTAGAGTGAAATTTTTCAAGCTTGCCTCCTTTCTGAAACTGAGGCTTGATTTTATCTAAATATTGTCTGAGCGCTTTCATTATTTAATTTAATGTATTTCAAGATAGATCAACTCATTTCTTTTTGAATCAGGTTTATCCCGTTTCTGATAATCGTTTGGATTTCCGTTTTCGAGGTATCCACAAACTCACAGAGGGCGAAATCCTCCTCATCCACTTCATAAATACCGAGATTTTCCATCATGTCAATGTCTTCAGTCTGGCATGCCTTGATGAGCTGCATGGGCAGAATATTCCAACCGAAATAATTTTCAAAAACACCGGTCATAACGTGGGCTCTGTGTCCGCCATGCATGTTGGTATCCAGCTGGTATTTCTTCCCGGGCATCAGCCAGGAGAAAAAGGTTCTTGATACACTGAGTTTGTTGAGTCCCGGTGTTACCCATCCGAGGAATTCATGATATTTTCCTTCAGGAATCACGGTGATCTGCGCCTCATAAAATCCTGCAAATCCATTCTGATCCAGTGTGTTTCCGGTGAGAACATTTCCGGAAATAATCCTGACAGCCTTGTTGGTTACATTTTTCCGGATCAGGTCGCCGATATTGGCACCCTGCAGGGTCTTCACATAAACCGGATTGGATACTTCAGAGCCTGTAAGTGCTAAGATTCTTTCAGGATTGTAGACTCCTTCAAGAAATAACCTGCCTATCGTAACCACTTCCTGCGGACGAAGCACAAACACATATTCTCCTTTATTGATCGGATCGATATGTGCGATTTGGGTTCCGATATTGCCTGAAGGATGTGGACCTGAAAAGTAATGAAGGCTGACGTTTTTGGCTTTCAGGAATGCTTCTGAGGTAGTTTTAGCGGCATGTACACTCAGGTGTACCTTACCGTCTGTGAGCCTGCTCAATGCATCGAGACCGGTTTGGAACGCCTTTTCACTTCCCTTCAAAATGAAATCATAATCAGGGGCCAGCGGATGAGTATCGAAGGCAGAAACGAAAACCGCTTTGGGTTTGATTCCGGGATCAGCCACTATGGTGTAGGGCCTTTGCCTGATTCCTGCCCAGGCGCCGCTTTTCAACAAATTTTGGACTATCTCCTCACGCGATAATTTTAAGGGATCTCCGGGTGAAAAGGATTCACTTTCAAACTTCCCGTCTGATTCAATGATTACCTCGAGCAGTACCCGCTTTTCTCCCCGCCGCACTTCTTTTACGGTTCCGCTCACAGGTGAGGTAAATTGGATTCTGTCGTTGAACTTGTTATAAAAGAGCGGGGATCCGGCCTTGACTAAATCCCCTTCTTTAACGATTAGACGGGGAAATACACCTTGAAAATCAGTAGGTTTTATGGCAAAAAGCGCCGGTTTGTATTCCGTAAGCGTTTTACCGGCTTCCCCTGCCAGTTGAATGTCAAGCCCGTTTTTAATTAAAATTGTTTCAGCCATAATTAATCACAAGATTTTAGGACTTTAAATTATTGAGCAAAAATAAATTTCTTTCTAAAAAGGTAGCCAGCAAAAACCGTTTTTTTTTACATTAACATCGAAATAGTTAATTTTTTGTATCTTACGGTTAGAATATGTCAAGTCAACGTGGATTGTATTTTTTTCATATTTTTGAAAAATCATTTGAGAACATCAAAACAAGCTGGTTATGATTAAACGGGTCCTATTTTTCTCACTCTGGATTGTTTTTGTAAATCACCTCTCCGGACAGCAGGAAAACCAGGGTGGATATTTTAATCCGACTGTCCTCCGTTATGAGGATCATGTTTACCGGAACAATATTTTTTCTCCTCTTTTACACAATACTGCCGGTATCTTTGCAGAACCTGTAATTATGCTGGGCTCGGACCAAAAACTGAAACTGTCCTTTGATGATTTGTCCGGTGAATACGTTTCTTTTAAATATACATTTATTCATTGCACTTCTGACTGGAAAAAGTCAGATAATACCGAAGCCGATTACCTTGAAGGTTTTTATGAGGATTTTATCATAGATTACAAGTTTTCGTTGAATACCATTGAGCCTTACATACATTATTCATTGATCTTCCCCACTGAAGACATGAAAATAAAAACATCCGGCAATTACCTGCTTAAGGTATTTGAGGAAAATACAGATGAGGTGATACTTACAATGAGGTTCATGGTTTATGAGCCCCGGCTGGGAATTACTGCCTTAGTAAAATGGTCGGATAATGTAGATGAGAAATCAACCCACCAGCAGGTGAATTTTACCATCAACCGGAGCGGGTATTATCTGCCACGTTATGAACAGGATCTTAAAATAATTCTCAAACAGAATGGCCGCTGGGATAATATGAAAGTAAATCCCAAACCTTCCTCGGTTAATGGCGACTTTTTAGTGTATGATCTTCCTGATCAAACCTGTTTTACAGGAGATAATGAATTCCGGTATTTCGATATCAAGAACCTGAAATACAACTCTGACCGGGTAGCCCAGATACTTTTTGATGAGCAGGGCTATCACGTTGTATTGAGAACGGACACTGTGAAAAGAAACAACCGGTATCTGACCTGGTCAGATAATAACGGGAGATATTATGCCGGAGCCGAACAAATTTCCGATCCTGATATTGAATCAGAGTATTGCAGGGTAACCTTCATGGTACCATTTGCCTACCCGTTGGTTCATGGTTCTGTTTACGTCATGGGGCAACTAACACGATGGCAATATCTTCCTGAAGCCAGAATGAACTATAATTATGAGAAAAAACGTTATGAAGCAACAATGAAATTAAAACAGGGCTATTACAATTACCAGTATGTTTTTCTTGAAAACAATGCCTCTAAAGGAGATGCCTCCTATACAGAGGGCGCTCATTTTGAAACTGAAAATGACTACTTTATTATTTTATATGTGAGAGAACCAGGGACTTATTACGATAAATTAGCAGGTTACCTTAAAGTGAATTCCTTAAATAATCCACGAAATTAGCCTGTAAAACTTTTTTTTAAAAAGTGTAGGTATTACAGAAAATTTTAATTGCTTTGCACTTCCTTTTTGGAGCAGTTTTGTTTTGAAATGTGAATGATTAATAACTTAAATTCCAGGGCTTTATACCCTGATATAATTCTAAATACGTATTATTCTAATCTCTAAATCCTGTAAAAATGGAAACCAAAGATCAATTGAATCCTACTCCTGTTGACCCTATCCGTCCTGAGGATACCGTAACCGTTGATTTGAACAACGCAAATTCAGATTCAAAAGTTGAAGAAACAGTCACCCATCAGTTAGTAGTTGATTTGCAAACTTCAGAAACAGAACCGAGTCATGAGGATGCAGTTCTGGCAGTAATGGTGGAAACTGACGAAGTTCCGGTTCCGGAAGTACATGAACTGCCTTTGGAAGAGCCAGTTTCAGTAGAACAACCTCCCATAACGGATGAAATCCCGGTTGAAAAGGAGCCTGCTGCTGAAACACCGTTGGTTGAAACTCATGTTACTGAACCTCCCGTGGTTGAATCGCTGACAGATGAAACTTCGGCAGTTGAAGCTCCTGCAGTTGAAGAACCTGTTTCTGAAACTCCGGTAGTTGACACACCGGCGGTGTCTTTATTGCCAGAAACTGTTGAAGAAAAAGCAGAAGCTGAATTGCCGGCTGTTGAACAAATGGCGGTTTTACCGGATATCCATGAAGAACTGGATGAGGATGAGGAAGATGAACTGCAGGCTGAACTGGCTGCTGATATTACTGATTATCACAGTCAAAGCCGTGAACAATTGATCGATTCCCTTGAAAATGCGCTTCAGGAAGACGATCTGGCCAAAATTCGGTCACAGGTTGCCCTGATTAAAGTTGAGTTTTTAAAGAAGAGTAAGGAAGAACGTCATACACAATTTGAAAAGTTCATTTCTGAAGGTGGAAATGAAGAGGATTATCATCCGGAAGATGATTCACTGGAAATCAGATTTAAGGAGGTTTTTGCAAATTATCGTGAGAAAAAAGCACGGTTTGATGAAGTGCAGGAAAAACAGAAACTGGAAAACCTCGAGATCAAAAACCGGATTCTCACTGATTTGAAAAATCTGATCAATTCTGAGGAAACCCTGAAAAAAACCTATGATCAGTTCAGGGAACTCCAGGAAGAATGGAAATCGGTTGGAATGGTGCCAAAATCCGAAATTAATAACCTCTGGCAAAGTTATCATTTCCTGGTAGAGAAATTTTTCGATAAAGTTAAGATCAATAAAGAGCTGAAGGATCTTGATTTAAGGAAGAATCTGGAACGTAAAATTGAATTGTGCGAAAAAGTAGAAGAACTGCTGCTCGAAAAGTCGATTTTGAAGTCTTTTAAACAACTTCAGAAATATCATGAAGAATGGAAGGAAATCGGGCCGGTTCCACAGGATAAAAAAGATGAGATTTGGGAACGCTTTAAAGCCGCCACCGATAAAATAAACGATCGCCGCCGCGAACACTATTCAGCCATGCAGGAAGAACAGGACAGGAACTACCTGCAAAAAGTAGCACTTTGTGAAAAAGCTGAACAAATAATCGGGGCTGATTCCAACTCAGTGAAAAAGTGGCAGGATACTACCACAAAAATCAATGAACTGCTGAAAGTCTGGAAAACCATCGGTCCGGCCGGAAGGAAAAAGAATGATGAGATCTGGGAACGATTCAAAAATTCCCTGGATAACTACTTCGCCGAGAAAAAGGATTATTTTGGTAAATTGAAAGACCAGCAGGTTAACAACTATAATCTGAAACTGGATCTTTGCACACAGGCAGAAGCCCTGAAGGAAAGTTCCGACTGGAAAAACACCACCCGTGAATTTATCCAGCTTCAGGAAGAGTGGAAGAAGATCGGTCCCGTACCCAGGAAACTTTCCGACAAAATCTGGAAACGGTTCCGTACTGCCTGCGACGAATTCTTCAACCGTAAAACCGAATATTTCCAGAATATCCGTAAGACCGAAGCCGATAATATGGCTCTGAAACAGATACTGATCGATAAAGTGAAAACCTATGAGTTTGGAACTGACAGGTCAGAAAACCTCTCCGTACTGAAAGGATTCCAGCGAGAGTGGACTGATATAGGATTTGTTCCCCTGGATATGAAAGAAAAACTCCAGAATGAATTCAGGGAAACCATCAATAAGCAACTTGATAAATTGAATATCAACGCATTTGAGATGAACCCCGACAGTTACCGTTCCAGGGTTGAAACCATGCGCCATTCTCAGGATGCTAACCGGCAGATGGGACGTGAACGGCAAAACCTTCAGATAAAAATCAGTAAACTTCAGGAAGATATTATGTTGTGGGAAAATAACATAGGTTTTCTGGCTGATACTAAAAATGCCAACATACTCCGTGAAGAATTCGAGAAAAAGATCAACAGAGCCAAAATGGAAGTTACTTCTCTGGAAGAAAAACTGAGAATTCTGGTTGAATAGTACCCGGTTTTTTGTGGTAAGCCGGTTGGTTCATGAATACTTTCAGGCTGCAACATCCTAAAGAAATAATAGAGAAAAATGAGGTTGTCCTGATCAAGGCGGCCTCTTTATATTGAAGAGAACTGTTTTTTATCAAAATGAAACAATTTATCCTGAAATCTTTCAAAAATATTTGCCAGTATGGAAATTTATTGTACTTTTGCGCCCTCAAATTTAAAAGTTCCTTCATTACAATAGTATGATTTAGTAGCTCAGCAGGTAGAGCACATCCCTTTTAAGGATGGGGTCCTGGGTTCGAGTCCCAGCTAGATCACTAAAGCGTAAAAAAGGTCTTGCAGTAATAGCAAGGCCTTTTTTGTTTTCCCTTCAATTTTCCTTGTAAACATTAGGCTTTAAACCATTTCTTTATTTACTTCATTTTACAACTGAGTTAATTTTGTTTTAGTTTATATTGTTTAATATTGAAATTATTTCAACGTTTTTTCAAATTTCGATCATCATTTCAACGTTTCAGTTTATCTTTGTGTCGGAAACGTTGAAATATTAACCATAAATACCTGTAAATTATGAAAATATCTACTGTTTTAGTTCCCTTACAAGGTGAATTTTATAGTGTTAAACTAAATATTTTCTTTTCATCCTCAGAACGATTACAATATGCTACAGGTGAAAAAATCCATGAAAAGTACAGGGACAAAGAAACCGGAAAAATAAAAACCACCAATGCTACTAAATTAGTTCAGCATAAAGTTAATGAGATGATAAATAAAATCATTGAGGCGGAGTTTGAGGCGAAGGTTAAAAATCGTGTCTTTAATCTTGAATCAGTGAAGAAATTACTGTCAGGTAAAAAGGGATATGACAAATTAAGTTTTACAGATTTCTATAAATCTGAGTTAATAAAACAGTCCGGTAAAATTAAAGACAGTACCCTAAAGGTACAGCGAAGCAGTTTAAATTTGATTTCAAAATTCAAAGAAAACATATACTTTGATGATATCAATTTTCAATTAATAGATGATCTTGAATCTTTTCTAATAAAGCGAAAACTAAACAACAATACTAGAAATAAGGTGCATCGCCACTTCAAGAAATATCTCAACCTTGCCATAAAGCAGGAGCTATTTGAAAAAAGCCCATATGAATCATTTAAGCCGCCCAAGGCAAGTAGTCACTATAAATATTTAGAACTTGAGGATGTACGCAAAATCCAAAACAAGCAAATTGAAAATGTACGACTATCCAATGTTAAAGACTTGTTTTTGTTCTGTATCTATACTGGGTTAGCTTTTACCGATGCATTACGTGTAGACAGGGATAATTTGATCACTATTGATGGGAATGAGTTTATTGTGATTAACAGACAAAAGACTGGGACTAGATCTACAATCCCTTTAATCACTGAAGCAAAGGATATATTGGTTAAGCATGGTTACAAACTACCCAACTTAACAAATCAGCGGTTCAATAACTACCTCAAAGAATTACAGACGATCTGCAATATCAAAGCAGAATTAACAAGCCATGTTGCTCGCCACACATTTGCCACGTTGGGAATCACATTTGGTATGCCCATTGAAACCGTATCGAAAATTTTAGGCCATAACAAATTAGCCACCACCCTGATCTATTCAAAAATCTTAGAAAGTAAGCTGCAAAATGATATGATGAAATTTACTGAAGGATTAAGAAAGTAGGGAATGAAATTGACTATACCAGAGAATCCGGTACCTGAGAAGCACCCGGTCCAGATATCGTAAATGAATGGGGTGAAATCTTGTTGAATTGTAGTAAAATTACTATAATTCAACAAGATTTTATTAACACTACCAGCATCCAATCCAAACGTATCAGCAATTGATCTTTGAGTGTTCCAGGCTCTAAGGTGATACATCATATGATGCTGCCATCATTCCACCCATATCTACATATCACCTAAGGTGAGATCGTTAATTGTAGGGCTTCTAATGAGGTCGTTTTTTCTCGTATGCAGCATTTACGCTAATCTTATCCTCATTCAAAGCCTCTTTTACTTCTTCAGGTGCATAACTATCAATAGTCTGAAGCTGACTAAATTTTCTTTCAGAGACTCCGATAATATCTTTTGCTTGATCAATTGATAACGTTTCATTACCTTGTAAAAACGCAGTTTCTGCGTTTTTAGAAATATCACTATTTTGTAAAATTAATTTACTATTTTTATCATTATTTTTTACAGCACCAGGTTTAGCAATAGTCTTAATAGCCTTCAGCCTCTTATAATTTTTCCAGTCGTTTAACTGCCTTCTGTGAACGTTCAGCGCATAAAACAAAAAAAGGGTGCAACATACATCGCACCCTGAGCAATAGACAAAAAGCAGTTATCGTAGTATGTACAGTATGAATCCTATCCCCAGATACACTAACGGAAGCATTATAGCCTGGATCAGCTGTACCAATCCAAATGACTGTACTTTCTCTACCCGGTTGTTGTAGTCAATCCGAAGGTAGTGGTAAAGCAGAGAGAATGCAAGAAAAGGAGAGTAGGGTAGTTCCACATTTATCACCGGGTACATAAACCAATCATAGTATTTCATGACTACGAAGGCTTGTATTGCAGCGACAATGAATAATCCTATCAATGCACCAAAAAATGTGACTGATCCGGTAATGATGTTGTCATCTTTCTTCATCAGAACCCCCTTACTCTTGTACGTTGTTTCAGTGACCGGTCATGAATCATAAGGAGATCACTACCTTGTACTCTGGATTCAAGGTGAACTTTATCAAAGGGATTTCCCAACATGCCCTGCAGCTTGGATAATGGTGCAATTACTTCCGGGTTTGAACGGGCACCGGGATATTCGCCTACCATCGCCAGTGTGGGTGCTGTAGCTATACCACCACCTGCCAGTTGCGGAACCAATGTATTAAATAATGTTCCGGCTGCTGCTGCTGCTCCGCCTGCTGCAATTACATTGAAAGGGAAAGGGACACTCTGTAATGCACTTCTAACTGCTGCAGCTATTGTTTGTGCCAATTCCATGGCAATCATCTGCCTTGCCATATTCCACATAGCTTTTCCCATTTCTTCTAATCCGGTAATGTTACTGTTCACCATTTCCATGAAAACATTCTCAAAGGTCATGGAGTTTTCCATTACCTCTTTGATGCTTTCACCCAACATCTGCCATATGGTAATCTGTTGACCGGTTACAGCGGTAAGGGCAGCCATATTAACAGTGGAACGCTCTATGATAGTAGGTATCTCCCTACTGATTTCCAATGACTTTTCCAGTTCCCCTAATATAGCCTCATTGCTTTTACCCTTTTGGAAATCCGCCTTTTCTGGTGTAGGCTTATAACCTACTGTCTGTATAAATTCCAGATCACGTGCTTGTGCTGCTTTTAGTCTTGCTTCTGCCAGTTTATTGGCTGCTTCCATAGCATCCTGATCTACCCTTGTGGCAGTTCTTTGCTCTGACTGATACTTCTTAATCAGTTCAAAAATGCCCTCATACATCTGTTTTTGGCCGGAAAGGTATTCCGCTGCATCCCCTTGTGTGCCGGTTGTAAGTAATACCCGGTTGTAGTCCTTCTTCACATTCTGTAAGGTTTCAGCCCACCCGGCTTCCATTTTCTTTCTTTCATCTTCATCAGCATTTACCCATTCCTCAAAGAACTTGGTAATTTCGGCACTAACTCCGGAAATAGCCTTTCCTTTACCCTGTAAAAAATCAATGACAATGTTCATGGTTTTCAATCGGGCTGTAAAGTAGTCAAGAAATGTTGAAACCGGACTGGAAGATGTTTCACCAAATTGTTCCCAAAAATTTTCCCATGCTACGGTTAATCTCTTAATTGCGTTTACATCGAGTTTCGCCAGTTCTGCAGCCTGTCCCTTCACACTACTGTTCAATTGTCGCAATACACTGTCAAACCGTTCACCGCTGCCTGCTGCACCTTCAATCTCAAAACCGAGGTCTTTAAAGGCTTTACCGCTTCCAGTCATAGCCTTACCAACAGCTTTGGCCGCTGCATCCAAGTCCATCCCGAATCTGGCTGCAAAGTCAATCACAAGTGGAGTTAACTTCTTTATGGCTTCCTCACCCAATCCAAGAGTAGCAAAGAATGACTGAGCCTGAATGATAGCATGATCATCGAAAAGAGTGATATCCTCAAGGGATGATGCCTGATTAGCCAGTCGCTGCATTATATCCTGCCTATCCCCCAGAGCAGACTTAAGTTTAGTTTCAGCTTCAATCTGCATTTGGTATGCTTCCATACCTTTTTTTAAAAAGCTAACCAATTCTACTGCAGAAAAAGCGCCAGCGACATAAGTACCAAGAGACTTCATTGAATCTTGTATAAGCGTTGTCTGCTTAGAGGCTTTTTTCATGTTGTTCTCAAACCGGGTAATATCCAGGTTCAAGAGTGCCATTAATCCTAATTTTGCCATTGTTTTTTTGTTTTTGTGTTATGTATTCATGAATTTTCGGTCATTTTCAATATCATACCCCCCTTCCATTTTGCACGCACACACGTGCGGGGAGGGGGTGCCATTCCCATCAAAAGGCTGTAGAGATTTTACCCCCCTATCCCCCCTCCCAAACCTCGGTGCAGACTAATTCTAAATTGCATGTGTATGTATCTGTATTTCATTGCGTTAAGTATCAAAAATAGTACATTTTCCTAAAAGTGACGTAATTTACTGAATGTCAGAGTGTTAACCACTAAGCAAATTAAATATCTTGTAATTTGATCCTGAAACTACCTTATCAATCCGGTTAAGAAACTTAGTATCCCGGATGATAAACGTATCATAATCACGGGTATATATCTCTGTTGTGTTGATATTTGCATGGCGAAGAGCGCACTTTACATCGTAAATGCTGAATCCATTCTTCAGTAGTTCAATAGCGAAGGTATGCCTGAGCGAGTGTGCTGATTTCAATGCGGAAGTGATTCCCACCCTCAACATTCTATTTTTAATAATTGCAGATACACTGCTCATTGCCATAGGTCGCTTACGGTCGGCGGTGGAGAATAAAAGATAATCATCCTTCTTCAGGCGGTTATCGGTAATCCATTGCTGTAATGCCTGGAAGGTAGATGTTGGTATACCAAACTCAATCGGTTTAAGTCTACCCTTCGGGATGATCATCAGGTAATGCTGCCTTTTCTTGGTGACCACATCCGATACCCTCATGTTGGTTGCCTCTGATATTCTTAAGCCGGTAGCCAGTAGTAAGCGGATCAACATCTTGTCCCTTCTATCCTTCAGGGTACGTTCCCGGAATGACAGTAGGCGATGTACTTCTGCTTGTGTCAGTGGCTCCTTAGCGAAGGTTTTCTTCACCCTGGTCATCCTTAACTTTTCAATACTAAACTCAATGTGTTTATTCTCATACAGCCAGTTGACATATTTCCTAACAGTAACCACATACATGTTGGATGTACGTTCTTTCAGGTTGGTTTGCATCTGCCTCTTATACTTCCAGAAATCTGCCTTGGTGAAGTGAAGCGGATCAATCCCGGATGTTGACAGGTACCGGTAAAAGCCGGTAATGATTTTACGATACTCAATCCGTGACCGGTCTGAGATATCACATTCAAGTAGGAATCCGCTTATCAAATCATTTATGGATGTCATGGATGTAAGTTAAAAAGCTGCAGCCCACCCAGAGTGGAAACGAGAAAGATATGACAGGCGGGACTGCAGCATATGACACAAAAACAGTTTATCTGAATAACTTTGTAAATACCGGTGGAAACGGTTCCAGCTTTTTACCTTCGAGCATGAATAGTGTTCCCCAAGGCCTGATGGCTTCATCCACCGTTAACCCAAGAGTAATGAGTTTTTCAAGAGATGCTATGTACTGGCTATGCCATTTCATAAACTCCTTTTCTTTTTCTGTTTTGGGTATCAATGAGTAATTCTCATTGCAATACTCGGTGAATTTCTGCTCAAGGAAAACCACTTCATTTCCACGAATTTCGAGAAATTGGGCAAACTCCCGGATAATAGATGAAGTGCCTCTTTTTCTGAGATAAGCCATGAAATGTATGGGACTTTTCAAGTGATCAGTATGTTTAAAATCAAACCGGTTTTCTTCCGGATCGTACAGCGGTTTAAACTGCAATGATTCAAATATCTGGTTGGCTGCCGTTTGCCGGTCGATGGTAAATATACCTCTTTTCAGATCACTATCCGCAAATCCACTGGCCAGAGTTTTAACGAGAAAATCTTTGGGATCATCAATCATGTCTGCCAGCTGGTTGACGTTCGTAAGGGCAGGGAACTGATATGCCTTCACAAAGTGATCATTGTAAAGTCCAAGTGCCGAATTCACATCAGTGTGTACCGTTGTGCTGTATTTCTGCCTAAATGCCTGAGCAGTTGATGTATTAATTAGATTGTTCTGGTTCATTGTATTTAAGTTTTAAGTTTCCTTGAATTGTTGAGTTTCGTATGGCTTCTTCTAAAAATGGTAAATGCTGTATTTTTCTGATTTGACCTGCCAAAAACATCCAATCATAATACAGTAGGCGATGCCGGTATTTGTGCGGATTTTTTAACAGATCAATTACTGTATCAATGGTGATGCCGTCAGCTATTTTCTTACCTTGTGGTGTGTTTGGCAAGGTAGTGAGGAAATCATTGATCACCGGTGCAGCATTATACCATGTTGCTCTCACCATTTTGGATATTTCTTCAGCTACCATGACTATAGGTTTTGAAGTGATACTTCGCCATCATGGATAACGGTACGTTTCAGTACCAATTCATCCAGAGGTTGGCTGAATTTCTTTCTCAGTGCCATCATGTTGGCTTGTTGGTTGGCGCTGCGAAACTCAATATTTGACCGGTTGAGTAGGTCGTAGGCTGCCTTCCCATCATTAACTCCGGGCTGTATCTGCTTCGATACCTTGTAAAGTTCCTGAATTGCCGGTTTCAGTTCCATGAATCGTTTTTCAAACATCTGTTGCCTTCCGTTCAGGTCTGCTTGCTCAAGTGGATGTTCAGTTTTCATTGTTGTTTGTTTTAAGCGTTATTACTGCGGGTCTGTAGGAGAAAGTGATTCCCCCACCCATTTTAAATCATTTGCTTTTTACGTTGGTTGTACTCGTAGATGTTGTTGGAATATCGCCGGAGAGTTCCCCTCACATAGGTATCGATAAACTTCAGGTTGCCATTGCCCTTTTTAACCAGAGCCGGAATGATGTTGTCAATAGCCTTATGGTAGTGACCTAAGTTTACATTGAGTAAACCGGTAGCATACTTTTCATAAGCCTGATAGGTATCCAGATACTCAATCAGCTTTTTTCTTCTTATATCCAAATCATCTGATTTTTGAAATAAAAAAGCGGGTGGGTGGGTAGTCATATCTACACACTCCCTATTGTTTATATTATCTTTTTTCATATTATAATGTATATGTGCGGTAAGTGTGCGGGTTTCTGTGCGGCGATGCCTGTATAAAACATCATATTTCCTAATGGTGATGCGGGTTTCAGAGTGTGTCGTTTGGTGTGTCGCTTTTATGATGTCTGTTTTTTCCAGTTCATCAAAAGCAGTTCGCACCTTCCAGACAGTGGTCTTAGTAGCCTCGGCTAATCTCCGGTAACTGGTGGTCAATGTCCCGGTATTATAGTCAGATTTCAAAATCAGGTGAATACCAATCTTCAGGGCTGCCGGTGACAGTTGTGTCATCATCTGCAGATGCTGCCGGTTAAATGGAACCACGTTACCATATTTCATACTCTGGAATCTTGTACTGAAATCAGTGATCCGGATCAGGGTTTCCCTGTGAGATGGTTCCAATTCAATATCATTCATCATGGTAAGAGTATTCAGGATGGTTCTGGTTTTTCTCATGGAGATACCAAGGGAAGATGACAGTTTTCTTAGTGAAGTATGCAGTGTACCATTATGGGCAAGATCAGCGGTGAAATTAGCAGTAGAGATCAGATAGATCATTACCTTCAGCATCTCCGGATTATCCCAGAAATGTTGCGCCATGATATTGCGGTTTATGCAGATGAAATCGGTTCTATTGGTTTTCATGGCAGTTAGTTCTTGGAGAATGTATGGTCAAAAAATAAAGCCGGGTAGAGAGTATCCTCATTGGGTGCCGGTCGTTCAAAGTATCTCATCTCATCATCAATGTTGGTGAAGAATTCAAGACACATCCAGTAGGAACAATACTGGAACCTTACGAATTTCTCCGGCTTGGCTTGTTTTCTTTTCCGCTTTCTGGACTTACTTAATTTCATCGCTAAAAGTTTCGGCAAAGTTACGATACAAAATAACCGTTTTGCAAATGTTTTCCAATAATTCGACACTTTTCACATGGCGAATTTTTGTAACTAACTGATTAATAATGTCAATTTTTTTGAATATTGCCTAAATATCTAAATATGTAAATATTAACTATGTGATTTATGTTATCAGATACATTCAAACAACAAAGGATAATATAATAATATTCGTTAAAATGGCTAATAGTGACAGTTGGTATAGGTTGTAAGAGATTGGCGTTTACTTACCTCTTTCTGTGCCTGATCCACTATCTTTTTAACATCAGTATCGAAACGGGATTTTTGCAGATGTGGCGGGTCAGTTAATGTTATTGAACCTTTAAATGGTTCAATTTCATCATCTGTTTGATTTCGAACTTCAACTAAGTTAATATCCTGATTATCAATATAGTTATTTTTTGTTTTTGTTTGATTTCGAACAGATGGATATAAATCCTCATGTATAGTGCTTTTCACAACGCCTACCAATTTTGCAGTTGCAGTTTGAGAAGCCTGCAAAGCTGCCAGCTTTGTAGCTATGTTTTTCCTGGTATCAGCTACAATTTTGAACTCCTTAAATGATATGGTAGCAATGTCGGTGACTATCTCCATGCTCATGATGTACTCTGAGACAGAGGAAGGTTCCTACTTGGAACCTTCCTAAAATGTCGGTGACTATCTCCATGCTCATGATGTACTCTGAGATATAAAAGTGGATATATTCCTAATGGGAATACATCCAGTCAGTGACTATCTCTATGCTCATGATGTACTCTGAGTTTACCGAATGATGTCGGAATTCCGACGTCATTCTTTGTCAGTGACTATCTCTATGCTCATGATGTACTCTGAGAGTTAATTTGATATATCACCTTGGATGTTAGAAATGAAATGCTGTAATGATAGTTTTTCTGCTTCTTCGATACCCTTAAGCCTTTTTATTTTATCAGGATCAATGAACTGAGTAATACATTTTTCAACCATACTTCTGAGGATGTCCGGCGGAACGGCTTCCAATTCACAGCTTTCTTCATCATTAAACCCCTTGCTTCTGGTATCTGATTTCTTAGTAGGTCTTGTCTCCAGTTTCATCTCCATAATTTGATCCCGGTTTAAAGCTACAGACTTAAAATGGATTCTGTTGTCAGTGAGGATGCTTAATGCTTCATTGATTTTTTCAGATGCCATCTTACCACTTGGATCATAATCTCCGAAATGAAAGATATACACATCTTTTCCTTCATCCAATTCATCCTTTAATTCGTCTGCTGTATCATGAAAAAAAGTGTGAGATGCAAAGCCTCTGGCAATCATTAAAGGAACATCATACTGCCAGGTAATAGGATAAAATACTGATCGTAAGGCATCTTTTTCAACCCATATTTGGATATAAGTATTTCCACTTGACCAAAGGTTTCTTCTGTATAGTCTTTGAGTTTCTTGTAAGGCTGACTGAATATTATTATATGATTTCTGTCTCAATGCAAACCTTGTGTTGTCCGAAAAGTAATTGTATGGGACAATTCCTTTATATCTCATTTGACTTAAATGATGCTTTGTGGAGGCATAACCATTCTCTGTCTTAGGAATTAATCCTCTACTGGATAACTGATAATAAATTTGCCGGATGGTTAATGGCGGCCCATAATCATTGAAAATTTTCAACACTTCATTATATATAGCCAGCGTCTCATCTCTTATAAGATATTTTCCGTCTTCATTGTCTGGTATTAAAAAACGATTTACAGTTGCACAATGGTCACAGGTACTAAATACCTTCAGCCCTTTAATTGATACAGAATTAAAACGTATTGTTTCATGGCAATTGCAACAATATGCTTCAAATGTATATTTAGTCATCATTTGGCCTTTAATCTCTAATATTCTTTTTGTGTCAATAGTCTCCATAATCAAGAATTTATACCTTGGTAGAAATTGTTTGTGGTTGTCATTTTTATGTTTGTAATCGCTTTAAGTGCAGTATCAATCTTCTGGGTATCTACCCCCACCACATCGCACAGTTCTTTAGCCTGGATCAGGTATTTATGCAGTTGGTCGAAGTTCTTCAGCTTCCGGAAATGGGTGGAGAGATCATGTATACTCACGGTATCATCCCTTTTCTGAATATGCCCTGCATCTATCCATACCTGTAAGGTTTCCCGGTTAAATCCTGCCTTCACTGCTTCAGTAATGGGAATGAATCCACCATTGTGTTCTTTGAATGAATCGGCAATAATGTAATATCGTTCCCATTCCTTACTATTGGTGAGTGCTACTGCTTCCCGGATGTAGTTTTCACCTTTGTAGCAAAGGTCTTTAGTAGGCTTCGGATGCAGAAACATCCTGCCGATTTCCTCATACTCGGATGCCTTTATCCTATACTGCCGATTTTTCTCTTGTACCTTGTTAATATTCCATGCACACAGATTTATCACAGCGTATGGCGGTGGATCGATAACACAGCGAGTGCGGTATAACTTCTGCAGAATATTTCCTGACGTTATTCCCCCACCCAATATTTTGTCAATGGTATAGTTCAAGACTTCAAGTTTATCCTGTGGATGGTTAGCGCCAAAGTAATCCGTAATTTCATCCGGCTGCAGGTGGAATATCTGAGATGCGATGGTGCAGGCTCTTTGCCGGTCATATCGCTGTTCAATGGTAGTTCCAGGTATGGCAGTACCTATTTCCTCAAATCCAAATGATCCAGACCGGTCATGATATTTGCCCACCATGATCTGGTAGGTTGGTGAACCATCATCATTTATCAGTGGGAACCATTCGTCTTTAATAAATTTGTTGTACATTTGCATTGTTCTTTTCGTAAGAATAGGGCTGCGTTGTTTCAAATGTGGATTGGATACGCAGCCCTCACCTTTTACATATATACTAATCGGTAAGATTATCGGCCAATTCAGCAAGTACATCACCATGACAGGCTAAAGGCTTACAGTAGCATCCCAAGGTTTTACCCTTCAATTCATGCAGATCAGAGAGAAGATGTTTCCCATCACCGTTCGTTATCCATTCCCGGTAGGCTTCAATAGCTTCTTCTCTGGAACCGACAACAAATTTAGCCAAGGTTTTCCCATCCTGTTTAAAAGTGTAGGGATTACCCCATTTAGACGGCCTGCCGATATACACATCATAGGTTAACTTCTTACAGTGAACTACCTTTGTTCTTTGCATCTCATTCATGATTAACAGGTTTATGGTATGCTCTGAGCATGGCCAGTTCTTTCCGTATCTCTGCTACAAGTTTCTGAGATTGCTCATCATTGATCACAGCCAGTTCCCTGATCAGCTTCTCCCGGTGTTTTACTTGGGAGATGTAGGATTTCAAAGTATTGGTTGTTGGTTGCATGGCTTATCCTTTCTTTGCTGTTAGATTTCGTCATCAGCCATGAGCCGGATTACACTTTCGGGTTTAACCGGTTCAGTCTTTCCATAGAACTGAATATACTCTTTAGCCTTATCAGGTGTAAGAATTTTATATCTTACCTGATTTCTTAGTGCCATAATTTCACATAGAATGTATGTCCCAAATCTGGTTTCATATAAACATTCAGAGGAAATTTCAGGATCAGTGCTGTTAGCTGTACTTGGATACACTTTTGTTTCTGGATGATCCAGATCAGCCCATTGGCCATCTTTAAATTGAATCGGATTCATGTGGTTTGTAATTTATGAGTTAATAAATTGTGTTTCTTTTTCACTTTTTCTGCTTTGCTCGATTTCAGCGATAATCCTTTCTGCTCTCTCATTCTGCAAATTTAAGCCATTTACCAATGCCATGAGCTTCTCACCATTGACTCTTGAAGCATTGACAGGTTTAATACCTTGTAGGCTTTCTTTTATGGCTCTCACATCAGCAACAATTGATTCAAGAAGGTTAACAAAAACCTTGTGGCGATGTTCCATTGACTTTGCCCATACATCAAAACTGTCATAGCGCTCAATCTTCTCTTTACCGGTCTGAGTGTAGCCATTATCGTAAAAGTAATCACAGACATCACTTTCGGATACTATTTCGTAAAGTGTAATCGGATTATCTGTACTCACTTCTTCACGAATAAACAGGCCATCCGGTGTTTCATAGAGGCACTGATAGATTACTTCCGGACTGCTGTAGTGGATAGCGCAGTAGCCATCGTTGTTTAGTCTGCATGGGTACTTCACTGTGTCGGGATGCATGATAGCATCAAAAATTTCACTTCTTTTCATGTGGATTGGAATTTAAAGTTTATAATTGTTTAGTGGTCAGGATACTTCCTGAATATCTTTTACCTTTTCAAATATCATCATGTACCTTATGTGGTAGTATCCCAAAACATGGTCATGACTATCTGAAAGTTTATACCGATCATCTCTAAGGACTGAATCTGAAAAACTGGGTTGAGCGTAGATGTAATTATTCCGGATGCAGTAGTCCACGTAACAATCACATGCTTCCTGAAATAGTTGACGTTGGTCATCCGGTGGATTAACTGACTTAAATAGCTCTGTCAGTTTCAGAAAGTTCTTTACATTTGGGATGGACTTGTTAGCTTCCCATAGGTTTAAGTTACTGGCACCAATGCCCACTTCTTTTGCCAATTGATATTTTGTCCATCCAAGCCTTTGCCGGCTTGTTTTAATCCAGAAACCGTAATTATCTCGTTCCATAATTGCAATATTTAAATTTCCCGACAAAGATAATATAAATATTAATAATAACATTATTAATAATACAAAATAATGAACATCTCAGGAAAATAGACAATCTGGCATGACGCCATAGTGGTGCATCCCTTGCTATATATAGCCGTTTGAAATATCCGGTATAATGTAGAATAATGTGTTTCCTGAGAAATAAGTATCATTGCACTCATATCTGCAATTTCATCCAAGGTGAAATCGTTGATTGGTGGGCTTTTAATGAAGTTAATACTACGATTACTCAAGAAAGTGATTCCCACCCACCCGCATTTTTATTTCAACGTTAATTTGTAATTATCTAACTATCAGTATAGAAATAAGTCCCAGCTAGATCACCAAACCCTGAAAAAGCTTTGTAAGTATTTACAAGGCTTTTTTTGTTTGTTACTGTAATTATCCAATCTTTTTCTATTTTTACCGCATCAAAATAATCTGGAAATGATTTCAAATCAAAATATATCAGAAAGGCTGAAGAGGTATCATCCATTACTTAAAAAGTATGTTGATAATCAAAGGGAAGAGGTTAAACTGGATGAAATTGCCAGGTTACTCGAACTTAACTCATCCATTGTGCGCAGGGATTTTATGTTTATTGGTATGACCGGAAAGCCCGAGACTGAATTTTCAGTAAAGGAGTTATTAACCCACCTCAATGTGGCACTGGAAAATGGAGTCGACCTGAATATTTGTATCATCGGTGCAGGCCCCCTTGGCGCGGCTGCTGTAACTTTTATAACTGAAGAAGAACCGGACGCGAAAATCATTGCTGCATTTGATAGCGATTCCAGAAAACATAACAAAGTTTTCCGTGACGTTACTTGCTTTCCAATTCGAAGCTTGGAGAAATTTGTCAAGGAAAAACAAATTATTGTTGCGGCTATTACGGTACCTAAAGATGAAGTAAATCAAGCTGCTCATTTAGCTGTTAAGGCAGGTATCCAGAGTATCTGGAACTTTACTCCGGTTTCACTGGATCTTCCGGACTTTATTTACCTTGAGGAATTTTCAATAACCTCGAATCTTGAAATGATTGAATATCTGAGTCAATAAGCTGATAATCATTTAATTTAGCACGTTGACAGAACAGCCGGATTTCTGATATTTCTGCTCAGCATCCGGGAAGATAGAAATGAATTAAAAAAAAGCAGTTTTTTTGTATTTTTGATTTTGGAAAATATTATCTTTGCACCCAATTTTTAAACAAGGAAAAATCATTGATTCACATGTATTTGACCACTGAAATTAAGAAACAAATTGTAACTGAGCATGGTAAATCAGAATTTGATTCCGGCTCAACCGATGCTCAGGTAGCACTTTTTACTTATCGCATCAATCATCTTACCAGTCATTTAAAGGCCAATCATAAGGACCTGGTTACCCAGAGAAGCCTGGTACGTCTTGTTGGAAAGAGAAGGAAATTATTGAATTATCTGAAAAATAAAGATATTGAAAGATACCGCACATTGCTGAAAAAATTAGGTATCAGAAAATAATCCGGATTTTGCGAGAAAGTCAGAAAGGCAATTGATCAAATTGCCTTTTTTTGTGTTTATGTTACGTTCAATATAATTAATATTCCTTCATGGTTTCACAAGCAGTTATCCAAACCATTACCATGCCCGACGGCTCGGAGATTATCCTGGAAACAGGTAAACTCGCCAAGCAGGCCAATGGTTCAGTAGTAGTTAAATCAGGCAACACTATGTTGCTTGCCACGGTTGTTTCAAATAAAGTGGGCATTGAAAATGCTGATTTTATGCCTCTTACTGTAGAGTATCAGGAAAAATATGCGGCCACGGGACGCTTCCCAGGCGGCTTTTTCAAAAGGGAGGCTCGCCCCTCCGAGTATGAAATCCTCATTGCCAGACTCGTCGACCGTGCACTTCGCCCTTTATTTCCCGATGATTATCATGCTGAAACACAGGTTATAATAAACCTGATATCCGGCGATAAAAACATTTTGCCGGATGCACTTGCCGCCCTGGCAGCTTCAGCCGCTCTTACCGTATCGGATATTCCTTTTAAAGGCCCTATCTCCGAGGTCAGGGTCGGAAGGTTGAACGGAAAGCTGGTCATCAATCCGACTGTTTCCGATATCGAGCAATCTGACATTGATATAATCGTTGCGGCAACCTACGATAATATTGTTATGGTGGAAGGTGAAATGAAGGAGGTTTCTGAAACCGATATGCTCGAGGCGCTGAAATTCGCGCATCAGGCTATAAAAATTCAGTGTGAGGCACAAATTGAATTCAGAAACAGTTTGACAGAGCCGGCTACGGTTCGTGAATATTCGCATGAAACCAACAGTGATGAACTCAGGCAGGCTGTTCATGATTACTGCTATTCAAAATTATATGAAATAGCCCGCAGAGGTACTTCCAAGCATGAACGCAGTGATGCCTTTGAAGCCGTTAAGGAAGAATTCTTCAATACCATACCGGAAGAAGAAAGAGATGAAAAAAGTGTAATGGTGTCAAGGTATTTCCATGACACGGAAAAGGAGGCTGTCAGAAACCTCATACTGGATGAAAGAATCAGATTGGATGGCAGGCAACTGGATCAAATCAGACCCATCTGGTGCGAAGTGGATTATTTGCCTTCGCCTCACGGCTCCGCAGTTTTTACCCGTGGCGAAACCCAATCCCTGGTTACCGTTACCTTAGGTACCAAGCTTGACGAACAGGTTATTGACGGTGCAGTGCTGGAAGGAAAAAATGATTTTATCCTGCATTATAACTTCCCGGCCTATTCTACCGGTGAAGTACGCCCTAACAGGGGTACCAGCCGGCGTGAAATTGGTCATGGAAATCTTGCCCTCAGAGCCCTTAAACCGGTAATCCCGGGTGATGATGTCAATCCTTATACGATACGTATAGTTTCCGATATTCTCGAATCCAATGGTTCCAGTTCAATGGCATCGGTATGTGGCGGTACGTTGGCACTCCTTGATGCAGGTGTTAAAATTCTCAAACCGGTATCCGGAATAGCTATGGGTTTGATAACTGATACTAAATCAGGACGTTATGCTGTCTTGTCCGATATTCTTGGCGACGAAGATCATCTGGGAGATATGGATTTTAAGGTGACCGGAACTGCCGATGGTATTACTGCATGTCAGATGGACATTAAAGTAGATGGTTTGTCGTACGAAATTCTTGAGCAGGCTCTTGACCAGGCCCGCAGAGGTCGTTTACATATTCTGGGTGAAATGATGAAAGTTATTTCTGAACCCAGGGCTGACTACAAACCTCATGTTCCAAGAATCGTTAAAATTTCAATACCCAGAGAGTTTATCGGAGCAGTTATTGGTCCGGGTGGAAAAATCATTCAGGAGATTCAGCGCGAAACCAATTCAACCATCGTTATTGAAGAAGAAGGTGAATTTGGTATTGTGGATATTGTAGCCGTGGATAAAAAATCCATTGATGCTGCAATGGAGCGAATTAAAGCGATTGTCGCAGTTCCCGAAGCAGGTCAGATATATACGGGAAAAGTGAAAAGCCTGCAGACATTCGGAGCCTTTGTGGAAATCCTTCCCGGAAAAGAAGGCCTTTTACATATCTCTGAGATCAGTTGGGAACGAACCAAAGAAGTGGAATCTGTACTAAAACCAGGAGACATGGTGACCGTAAAACTTCTTGAAATCGATGAAAACACGGGGAAAATGAAGCTTTCCCTTCGTGCTTTGCAGCCCAAGCCTGAAAATTACCGTGAACCCTCATCGGATCGTCCCCGTCATGGCGACAGCCAGAGAGACAGATCACATCACCGGGAAGGTGGAAGCGACCAGCGTCGTGGAAATGACCGCCCCCATGATCGTGATAGAGGTAAGCCATTCAACAGATAGCATATTTTTAAACTAAACTTAATAAATGATGTTTGGCAAAATCAATCATCTGATTTTGCACATCTGTAATATTTTTAAGATCATAATACATGAGGCAGCTTAAAATTACCAAACAGGTTACAAATCGCGATGTTGCATCACTCGACAAGTATCTGCAGGAAATTGGAAAAGTGGAATTAATTACGGCCGAAGAAGAGGTGGCATTAGCCCAACGAATCAAACAGGGCGATAAAACTGCTCTCGAAAAACTCACAAAGGCCAATCTGAGATTTGTGGTTTCAGTGGCAAAACAATACCAAAACCAGGGACTGAGTCTCCCTGACCTGATCAATGAAGGTAATCTTGGTTTGATTAAAGCTGCTCAACGCTTTGATGAAACCAGAGGGTTTAAATTCATTTCCTATGCCGTTTGGTGGATCAGGCAGTCAATACTTCAGGCATTGGCTGAACAATCCAGAATTGTGAGATTACCGCTGAATAAAATTGGTTCCATCAATAAGATCAACAAGGCATATTCCAGACTTGAACAAGAATATGAACGTATTCCGGATGCCGAAGAGATTGCCAATTTACTGGAAATGTCAGAAACGGATGTCAAGGAATCCATGCGGCACTCCAGCAGGCATGTTTCCATGGATGCACCCATCAACACTGAAGAAGATACTACCATGTATGACTTCATGAAAAGTGATGATACTACCACCCCTGAAGCAGGATTAATCTATGAATCACTAAGAACGGAAATTGAAAGGGCTGTTTCCACTTTAACCACCCGGGAAGCTGACGTAGTCAGATTGTTTTTCGGTCTTGAAGGCAAGCACCCTATGACGCTGGAGGAAATAGCCGAGAAATTTAACCTAACCCGTGAGAGGGTTCGTCAAATCAAGGAAAAAGCCATCAGACGCCTCAAACATACTTCCCGTAGCAAAATTTTAAAATCTTACCTGGGATAATATTTACCCTCCTCTGATTGCCTGCAGATTCTTTACTGATTGACAGGTTGACTTGAAGATTTACAATTTGTTGATAATCCTTTATTGGCAATTTTGTGAATCTTTTTGCTTTCAGTTTATGAAATTCTTAGTTTTGCAATAAAAAAATGGCTCATTTGGTAGCTCCGTCAATTTTATCGGCCGATTTTGGTCAGCTATCCCGGGAGATTTCAATGTTGAATTCCAGCAAAGCCGATTGGATTCATGTGGATATTATGGATGGCGTCTTTGTTCCCAATCTCACATTTGGCGCTCCTGTAATGAAGGTTCTTAAATCCCAGTCTGAAAAACCGCTCGATGTTCACCTCATGATTATTGAACCGGAAAGATATTTTGGATACTTTCACGATCTTGGAGCCGGCATACTGTCAGTTCATTTTGAAGCCTCACCTCATTTGCACCGCTCGGTATCAGCAATACGCCAATTAGGGATGAAGGCGGGGGTGGTTCTGAATCCACACACACCTGTTAGTTTGCTCTCGGATATAATCACTGAAATAGATTTAGTGTTGATAATGTCCGTCAATCCGGGATTTGGGGGCCAATCATTCATTGAGAACAGCCTGTATAAAATTGGCGAACTCAGGAACCTGATCCAAAAAAAATCATCCGCTGCTCTTATTGAAGTTGATGGTGGGATTTCTCTCGAAAATGCCACAGATGTGTTGAATGCCGGAGCAGATATTCTGGTTGCGGGTGCGACCGTTTTTAATTCTCCTGATCCCAAAGGTACGATCCAAAAACTGAAAGAATTGGCTTAAATGAAAGGGTTCAGTAATTTCGTACTAATCGGGACCGGTAATCTGGCTACCAATCTGGCCAGACGCATCCGGGAAACAGGCGGAAATATCCTGCAGGTATATGGTAAAAGTGAGAAGCATACAGAAACCCTTGCCCGGATCACACAATCCGAAGCTGTAAAACATATTAATGATATTACTGAAGAGGCTGATCTTTATATACTATGTATACCCGATTCAGCCTTAATGGATATATCCACTGTACTGAGATTCAATAATAAGCCGGTGGTTCATACCTCGGGTTCGGTAAGTCTGGATGCAATCTCAGCGGTTTCCTCCAAAACGGGTGTATTGTATCTCTTACAAACCTTTTCAAAATCCCGTCAGGTTGATTTTCAGGGGATACCCGTATTCGTTGAGTCGACAGATGAAGCACTTCTTCAAAAATTACAGCTTCTTGGCAACGAGCTGACTGGATTGTCAATTCCTCTTAATTCAGGGCAAAGGCTTAAATTGCATCTGGCAGCGGTGTTTGCCAACAATTTTACCAATTTCATGATTACTCAGGCTTTTGATCTGATGAAGAGTGAAGACTTTCCGGTTTCTTATCTGTTTCCTATTTTAATGGAAACAGTTAAAAAATCAATTGAAACTGACCCTTATGCAAGTCAGACAGGTCCGGCAAGAAGGGGTGATCATGAAGTTATTCTGAACCATCTCGAATTGTTAAGAACGGATGCAGTAAAGTATGGGATTTATGAGCATATCAGCCAAACAATCCTGGAAAGATATCGTGAAAAATAAACAGATATGTCAAATTATAAAAAACTCCTTAGAAACATAACTACCTTCATTTTTGATTATGATGGAGTACTTACCAATGGCCAGGTATTGATTATGCCAGATGGCGATCAGCTGAGAACTGCCAATGTAAGAGATGGTTATGCATTACAGCTTGCCAGAAAGATGGGTTATAACATCGCAGTTATTTCCGGAGGTAAGTCGGAATCCATGCGTAAACGGTTTCAATCGCTGAATGTCAAGGATGTTTTTCTGGGGGTAGATAAAAAGCTTGATATATTTCATGAATATCTCCTGCAAAATAATCTGTCAAAGGAAGAAGTTCTGTTTATGGGGGATGATATTCCGGACTATCACCTGATGAAGGAAGCGGGAGTGGCCACTTGTCCGTCCGATGCATCTGAAGAGATTAAGGCGCTTGCAAAGTACATCTCACATTGTAAAGGTGGTGAAGGTTGTGTAAGAGATGTTATTGAACAGGTGTTAAAGGTTCAGGGTAAATGGATGAATCACCAGGCATTTGAATGGTGAAAATGATCAAGGGAGTTGAATAGTTTTTTTGAATATTTTATGTAATTCAACAAATATCTAAAGATGAGCTTTTTAGAATTATTTAATGCAGATTCACCACTCTTTACATGGGTGGTTTTACCCATTTTAATTTTTATTGCCCGGATTGGCGATCAAAGTATCGGTACACTCCGGTTGATTTTTGTTTCGAAAGGATTCAGATTTCTGGCACCTTTCCTCGGTTTTTTTGAAGTGATCATTTGGTTGGCGGCTGTTGGGCAAATCATGCAGCATCTAGATAATATCCTGTGTTACATAGCCTATGGAGCAGGTTTTGCCACAGGAAATTATATCGGTATTGTGCTCGATGAAAAGTTGTCAATCGGAACGGTACTCATCCGTATCATCCCAACCCGTGAATCGGATGAACTGGTAAAATATTTATCTGAAAGCAATTATGGGGTAACCCTCATGGATGCTGAAGGGGGCAGAGGTAAGGTGAAAATTGTGATGTCCATTATCAATCGAAAGGATATCAGGCATTATATTTCGATCATCAATCAATATAATCCGAATGCATTTTATACCATCGAAGAAATTAAATCCGTGAATAAAGGGGTTTTTAAACCGGTTCAACGCAGTTCCATTTTCAATATGTCTGCCTATAAACTGAAGAAAACCAAATAATAGAGATATATTAAAAAAAAAGAGAGGCTGTCTCATGTGAAACAGCCTCTCTTTTTTTTATAATTCTAAGAACCTAAAATGATCTGATAGCCCGTACCCTGTACGAGTTATTTTTCAGGAAGTAACTTTGATTGCCGGTGTCAAACGACTGTCTCCAGGCATCATTAGCGCCATACTGAGATGAACTCCAGAAATTCGGGAAGTCGATCAGATTCGGTAAGTTGAGGAATATTCTGTTGGCATACATCAGATTTAACTGCGACTTGGCAGGTAAAAACCAGTCATCGTATACAACTCCATTAACAGTTACAGAGTAATCGTAACACAATTTGGCTGCGTAAAATCCGCTGCCGTAAGTGTTCACAATTTTTGTAGTGTTGCCAGAACCATCAGTATCTGAAATACCGGAAACCAACGTGGAAACAGGACTCCAAACTACTCCAGTTGATAAATCAAGTGATGAGCAAACCAATCCGTGTTGTCCTGTTCCATCCAGGTAAAATACAATACCTCCGGCAAATTGATCGCCAAGGGTAATAGTAGTTGTAAATTGCACCTGGTTGGCATACACAACGCCGGAAGAGTTCCTGGCATATGCTCTGACATAATAAGTAGTTAAAGGAGCCAGATTGGTAAGGGTTACAACAAATGATCCTGTCCCAGATCCATTTAATGTGTATTGATCTGTTAAATCCGGATTTGGTGATGTACTCCAGCAGACACCCTTCTGAATAACAGGGCATCCATTTTCTGAAACCACGTTACCACCGGTTACAGCTGAAGTAGATGTAACTGAACTTGCAGCTGTAGTGGTAAATGTTGGAGCGGGACATCCGCTTGTTGCAAATGAATACTGGTCACCATAATAAGTACCCAGATTAGTGGTGGCATAAGCTCTTACATAATAGGTTGAAAATGCGCTGAGATCTGTCATGGTACTGGTAAATGCCCCCATTCCGGATCCATCAGTGGTGAATGAATTGGCAATGGTTGGATTTGGGGTTGTAGACCAGCAGATACCCTTCGACACAACAGGAGCAATACCTTCAGCACTGATATTTCCACCACTCACAGCGGAATTGTAGGCAATGTTATAAGGTTGAACAGTTGTAATCATGGGTGACAATTTATTCCAAACAGGTACTCCGCTTACCAGGGTAAGGAATTCACCATTGTTGCCCGAAGGGATTCTTACCCAGCCAGAACCATTAAAATATAACATGTCACCTGTTGCCTGGTTAGGTACATTAATGCTGATGACATTTGACGGGTTAATGTTGATCCCAGTCCCTGCGGAATAAGTTGCACTGGTGCTGGATATCGTGAAGTTCGGATATGCGCCGGTAACTGTTGTACTACCCGAGCCTGTTAAATTAACAACCTGATCCGGAGAAGTATTAGTGATAGTATTATCGAGTAAAGAGATACCGGTACCTGCTGTGTATGTCCCGGCAGGTCCAATGGGTCCTTGTTCACCTTGTGGTCCCTGTGGTCCGGCTACACCTTGAACACCTTGCTCGCCTTGTGGTCCGGCAGGTCCAACGGGTCCTTGTTCACCCTGTGGTCCCTGAGCGCCGGTTTCACCCTGTAAACCTTGCTCACCTTGCGGTCCGGCAGGTCCAACGGGTCCTTGTTCACCCTGTGGTCCCTGAGCGCCGGTTTCACCCTGTAAACCTTGATCACCTTGTGGTCCGGCAGGTCCAACGGGTCCTTGTTCACCCTGTGGTCCCTGAGCGCCGGTTTCACCCTGTAAACCTTGCTCACCTTGTGGTCCGGCCGGTCCAACGGGTCCTTGTTCACCCTGTGGTCCCTGAGCGCCGGTTTCACCCTGTAAACCTTGCTCGCCTTGTGGTCCGGCAGGTCCAACGGGTCCTTGTTCACCCTGAGGTCCGGCTACACCTTGAACACCTTGTTCACCTTGGGGTCCGGCAGGTCCAATGGGTCCTTGTTCACCCTGAAGTCCCTGAGCGCCGGTTTCACCCTGTAAGCCTTGCTCGCCTTGTGGTCCGGCAGGTCCAACGGGTCCTTGTTCACCCTGTGGTCCCTGAGCGCCGGTTTCACCCTGTAAACCTTGCTCACCTTGTGGTCCGGCAGGTCCAACGGGTCCTTGTTCACCCTGAAGTCCCTGAGCGC
>Ga0302250_1000115_pt1 | contig 118931 bp, 103 predicted proteins | sample AAG_RA_Asp_MG_FD_193536 | JGI IMG/M metagenome (GOLD analysis project Ga0302250, IMG submission 193536) | Enriched activated sludge microbial communities from anaerobic digester in WTTP, New Holstein, Wisconsin, United States - AAG_RA_Asp | ecosystem: Engineered > Bioreactor > Anaerobic >... | reverse complement strand
TGAACCGGCATTTCGCCGACATCGGCGAATTCCATTGTGCCGCACCGCACCGCTGGTACCTGCGTCTTGCCGATAACTGCACGCTCCCGGCCTTCGACGCCCCGCCGATTTCGGCTGTCGCCGGGCGGAGCATCCAGCACCTGCTGCCGGACGTAATGCAGGAGCGCGCCGTGCGCAATCTGTACAACGAAATCCAGACCTTCCTGCACGCGCATCCGGTCAATCAACAACGCGAAGCACAAGGGACGCAGCCACTCAACGGCCTCTGGCTGTGGGGAAAGGGCCGCTTGCCGGACCGCATCGACAGCGATTTCGACGGCGTCTGGGCCAATGACCCGCTGGCTGCCGGCCTGGCCCGCGCCGCTGGCGTCACGGCTCACCCGGCGCCGGCAGATGCGGAAGCATTCCTCCCGCACCTTGCCCCCGGCACGCAACATCTCGTCGTGCTCGACGATCTACTCGGGCCGGTCCAGTACGAAAACGGCCCGGACTACCGCGACGCACTCGCCCGACTCGAAACCGGCTGGTTCGCCCCGCTGCGCCGCGCCCTGTCTGCCGGCCGTCTGAAAGGACTGCGCCTGCGCACGACGACGGCCTACGCCGCGCTGAACTGGGAATGCCGTCGCCTCGACCAATGGCGCGTTTGGCAACACCCGCAACCGCTGGCCGACCTCATCGGTGCGCTGGCGAAGGAATCGCAATGACACAGATCAAAGCCCGCCCGGTGCCGCCCCGCGTGCAATGGCAGCTCGAACAGCAGGGCGTGCATCCCCTGCTCGCCCGCATCTACGCCGCGCGCGGCATCCAGACGAAGAGCGAACTCGATTACGAACTCGCCGCGCTGATCCCGCCCGCCAGCCTCACCCACGCCGACACCGCCGCTGCCCTGCTCGCCGACGCCATCGAGGCGCAGGCGCGCATCCTGATCGTCGCGGACTATGACTGCGACGGTGCCACCGCCTGCGCCGTCGGCGTGCGCGCCCTGCGCGCCATGGCCGGCGACACGGGCGCCAGCGTCGACTACCTGGTGCCCAACCGCTTCACCTACGGCTACGGCCTCTCGCCGGAGATCGTCGACCTCGCCGCGACGATGAATCCCGATCTGCTGGTCACCGTCGACAACGGCATCGCCAGCCTGGCCGGCGTCGCTCGCGCCGCCGAACTCGGCATCGCCACGCTGATCACCGACCACCACCTGCCCGGCGACGAACTGCCGGCGGCCGACTGCATCGTCAACCCCAACCAGCCCGGCTGCGGCTTCCCAAGCAAATCGCTGGCCGGCGTCGGCGTCATGTTCTACGTGATGCTCGCCCTGCGCGCCGAATTAAGGGCACGCGGCTGGTTCGGCGAGGCAACCAACGTCAAGGAGCCGAACCTCGCCGCGCTGCTTGACCTCGTCGCCCTCGGCACCGTCGCCGACGTCGTCAGGCTCGACCGCAACAACCGCATCCTCGTCGATCAGGGTTTGAAGCGTATGCGCGCCGGGCGCCTGACGCCGGGCGTCCGCGCGCTGTTCCGCGCCGCCGGGCGCGATCCGGCCAAGGCCGGCAGCATGGATCTCGGTTTCATGATCGGGCCGCGCCTCAACGCCGCCGGCCGACTCGCCGACATGTCGCTCGGCATTGAGGCGCTGATCACCGACGACGACGCCCGCGCGCTGAACATCGCGCAGGAACTCGACAAGCTCAACCGCGAACGCAAGGACATCGAGTCCGGCATGCAGGAACAGGCGCTCGTCCATCTCGAGGCGATCAGCGAAACCGAAGGCCCGGCGATTGCCCTGTTCGATCCCGACTGGCACCAAGGCGTCATCGGCATTCTCGCCTCGCGCATCAAGGACAAGCGCCATCGCCCGGTGTTCGCCTTCGCCCGCGGCGACGAAGCCACCGCCGACGGCGAACTGAAAGGCTCCGGCCGCTCGATCCCCGGCCTGCACCTGCGCGACGCGCTCGATCTCGTCTCCAAGCGCGCGCCGGGACTGCTCAAGCGTTTCGGCGGCCACGCCATGGCCGCCGGTGCGACGATCATGGAAGCCGACTTCGCACGCTTCCGCGAACTGTTCGCCCAGGTCGCCGACGAACTGCTCGCGCCGACCGACCTGACCCGCACGCTGGAAACCGACGGCAGTCTCGAAGAAAGCTACGTATCGATCAACACCGCCCGCCTGCTCGACAACGAAGTCTGGGGGCAGGGCTTCCCCGCGCCGCTGTTCGAGGACGAATTCACCGTCGAAAACCAGCGGATCCTCAAGGACAAGCACCTCAAGCTCCGCCTGCGCCGCGGCGAAATGCGCATCGACGCCATCCAGTTCAATTTCAGTGGATCGCCCGGAACGACGATCCGCGCGGCCTACCGGCTGTCGGTTAACGAATACAACGGCGTGCAATCACCGCAGCTTTTGATCGAGCACTTTGAAAACTGCCGGTAACGAACGTTACGCCGACTGCGATACAGGAAAAACCCGGTCGTAGCCCAGATTGAAAACATAGGCGTAGACCACGTACGCCGCCGCCAGGCCGATATCCGCGACCAGCGCCTGCAGCCAGCTCATGCCTGTCCAGGCCATCACCACCGGCAGGCTGACCAGCAGCAGCCCCAGTTCGAAGCCTGAGGCATGCACGACGCGCATCAGCGCCGGACGCTGGTCGGCAGTGCGTCCGGTCAGCCGCCCTTCGACCCAATCGAACGACGTGTTGTAAAGCGCGTTCCACACCGCCGCAATCGCCGCGATCAGCGCCAGCAAGCCCAGCGAATCGACCAGCGGCACGCCGGACAGCCAGACGAACGCCGGCGTGATCAGCAACAGGCCGCCGATCTCGAACATCGCCACCTGGCGCAAGCGATCGAGCGGGGAACGGAGTTTGGGTGCGTGTTGCATCAGGAACAAAGGGAATGATTCAAAGCGGGGATTCTACCGGCGAGACCTCATTCCGGCCAATCCGCCTTAACCCCTTGGCCCACGCCCTTACGTCTGAAAACGGGCGAACGAACCATCCAGCTGCGAGGCCATGCCGTCAATCGATTTGATTGCGCCGAAGATCTGCTGCACGGCATCACGGGTATTGACGATCATCTGGGCGATATCGTCGACGTTACGAGCGACGCTTTGGCTCGAACCAAGTTGCTCATTGACAAAATCGACGATGCGGTCGACCCCGCTGCCCGAGCGCTCGGTGGATTGCCTCGCTTCCTCAAGCGCCTTGCGTGCCTCGGCCAGACGAGCCGCGCTGGTGGTGATTGCCAGGTTGCCATTCTGGATGGCCACGACGACATTGCCGGACTGCTGTTCAAGCAGTTTGGTGACGGACTTGATGTGATTTGCCGATTCGCCTGATTTTTCCGCCAGTTTGCGAACTTCATCGGCAACCACCGCAAACCCGCGCCCCTGCTCCCCGGCCCGCGCCGCCTCGATCGCGGCATTCAGCGCCAGCAGATTTGTCTGCTCGGCAATCTCCCGTACATGCCCCGTCATGCTGGTGATTTCCGCGGTGTGCTTCAAGAATGCGCCGATCGTCTCCTCGATGTGATTGATGGCTTGCTGAACCTGCTCGATCTGGCCGGTCAACGCCATCATCTGCTGGTCGCTGAACTGGGTCCGCACGACGCTTTCCTGTGCCTGGCTACGGACATCGGCCGCCGCCTCCGCCACGGATGCGATATGCACACTCAGTTGCTGCATCGAGGACGAAGCCTGGCCCGCCGCGTCGCTCTGCGCGGCAGATGCATGCATCACTTCGTGGATATGGCTGCTTACAAGATTGATTTCGGACGCCACTTTCCCGACACCGCTTTGCGCATCACCGACCAGCGCGTGGAGTTTTTCCAGAAACCTGTTGAACGCCAACGAGGTCTGGCCGACTTCATCTTGGCTACCGACCCGTATCCGCGCTTTCAGGTTGGCTTCGCCTTGAGAGATGGCCTGCATGGAATCACGCAGGGCCACCAGCGACCGGCGGACCCGATCGAGAATGAAGAGGATCAGTATTCCGCCGAGCACGCACGCGACAACTGCCAGACCGATGCTGATGCGCAATGCCGAGTCGGCGCGCTCGACCATCTCGTTCCTGATATCGGAGAAGCGCCTGAATTCCGCCTCTTGCAACGCTCCCAACTCACCTTTCAAGTCACGCCAAAGGGGGGCCTCTTCGCGAACGAAACGCTCCCCCGTATCCGGCAGTGTTCCAGCAATTTCCACGTACATTTCGCGCAGGTCCTGCAACATCTCGCGCCGCCCTTCAATCTTGCCGAGAACTTCGGCATCGGCAGAGTCCTTTTCGGCCATGGCCGCCACCCGATCGAGGGCACTCTTGAATGCCGCATTGGCCTGAACAAGGTTGTCTTTCGCCGCGCTGTCTTTCGGGTCGAGAATCAGGTTGCGAATGGCCAGTCCGCCGTTGATGGCCCCCTCATACATGCTGCTGTAGTCATAGAGCTTCGATACGTCCCGCTCGATGAACCGGATGAAACCATTGGAGACCGAATGGAGCTGGTAAACGGCGAACCCGATGGCCACAAGGGTAACGAGAGTTGCCGGGACGATGGCACCGAGAATCTTGAGCCGGACGCTATGGCGGATGCCCATGACAGATATATAGCCAAAGTAATGAGGAGTGGGCGCAGTGTGACGATTGCTTGTTGCAAATTTGTTGCAACATTATTGGCCATCGTCAATGACCGGGCATCTGAACTACGAACACGCCAACACCGGGATCATTTCGGCATGTAATCAACCTCGGCCCACATGTACCCGGTGTAGGACCATTCCCTGACCGACAGTACCTTGACCCGATTCCCGGGCGTGAGCGCCTCGCGCACCGCAGGAAAAACCCCCGACTCGGTCGGCATGCCAGCCCGGACGTTGATGTTTCCGGTCTGGCTGCGGACGGCGGGGGATGATCCCACCAGCGACGCAGGATCGGCCGACTCGGGAAAATCGAAATAGCGCGTATCCCAGCGCCTTTCGGGCGCAACGTAATGGCCGAGGTAGACCCAGCCACCCTTAGTTCCTGTGGCGGCAGGCTGTGGCCGTGGAGGCTCCGGAGCTGCTTGTGGAAGCTTGACAGCGACAGCCACGGACAGCGCCGCCTGGCTGGTTGAAGCTGCGCCGGCCATGATGCGGTCGGCCGCGGCCTGGGTACCCTGGGAAGGGTTGAGCCTAGCGAACTGCGTGGCGAACTCCGGACTCGCCAGCGTGGTGATGACCAGCAGTGCGACCTCCTTCTTGCGCTCGTCGTCGGTGGTCAGATACGGGACGAATTTCTCGACGGCCTGCATTTCCAGTATCCGCGCCTGCTGCTTCTTGTTCTCCTGATCCTGCCTGGCTTGCATTTCGACGATCGCCGCCTGGCGCTGGTTATAGCTGTGGGTGAACCACAAACCGGCAACGCCGAGCACTACGGTGGAAATGAACGTCGAAATCATCGGAAGGCGATCCCAGAGGTCCTTCTTCCTGGCGCCTTGCGCTTTCAGTTCGGCCAGAAGATCGTCGAGGGTAGCCTTCGGCTGTTCGCTCTTTTCCATGTTTCACCTCGCACCGTCTTGAAACGCTTCTCAGTGAGCGCCGACCTTGGCATGCTTCGTTGCTTCCACAGTCTCGCTGGCCATGGTCATCACGTTCAGCGTCGCGGCATTTTCAATGGAAATGGCCTCTTCGACTCTTTCCACGAACAGACGGAACGCCTTGTCGTCGTCCAGATCGCGATAGCGGCCGACACGCGAGCGAAAAAGGAATTTCTCGTGCCCGAGCAACTGCTCGGTAGAACGGTAGTTTTTCCATTGCTCGCGGTAGTGAAAGACGCTTTCCAGCGACACCGTGACGACGACCAGCAGGCTGATCACCGTCACCACGAGCTGGATCACCGGAACATCGAACAGTGTCTGCGAAGATGGCAGATTAACCAGAACCGGCACGAGGCCGCCGCCAATCACCGAAAACGCGCGCATCTGCAGATAGCGGCGCTTCATGATCACCGATTTGCCGTCATACCATTTCTGGTATTGCTCGACCCGTTCCGCGACATACGCCTGCGGCGTCATCGACAAGACATCGGAAGTGCGTTCTGCCTGCATGACCGCGACTCCTTCATTCAACTGCGCTGCCCTTTGACCATAGCACCCGCATTGAGGTCGCGATACGCCGATTGACGAATTCCGGCATCGGCCTATGATCGTCTTTGCTCCGCTTCGACGAACCCTGAGATCACGAACTTCGCTGCAAGTTTCCGGTCCATTGCCACATCCGGATCGAGCGTTCCAGCTTTTCACTGGAGGATCGTCATGTCCGCAAGCCCGCACCACCCCTTCCACCCGATCATCTACGTGCGCGGCTTTGCCGCGACGCAGGGCGAGATCGAGGAAACCGTCGCCGATCCCTACATGGGCTTCAACATCGGCTCGACCAAGTCGCGCATGGCCTGGACCGGTGACGTCAAGCGCTTTTTCTTCGAGTCGCCGCTCGTCCGCCTGATGAACGACCACAGCTACTTCGACGTCTTCGAGGACGGCGAGGACCTCGTCGCCACTGAGCGCACCGACCGGCCGATCCCCTACCGCTGCATCGTCATCCACCGCTATTACGACGAAGCCAGCAAGGACTTCGGCAGCGGCGAGACACCGCCGATCGAGCACTTCGCCCGCGGTCTTGACCGCCTGATCCTGCGCTTGCGCGACAAGATCTGCGCCAACCCTAAGAACGGGGTTACGCTTGACGACTTCCGTGTGTATCTGGTTGCGCACTCGATGGGCGGCCTCGTCTGCCGGGCCTTCCTGCAGAACCCGGCGATCGGCTCGGCGGAGGCGCGCCGCGCCGTCGATAAGGTGTTCACCTACGCCACGCCGCACAACGGCATCGACATGCGCATCGTGCGCAACATCCCCGGCTGGATGACCTTCGGCGACGTCAACAACTTCAATCGCGAACGCATGGCCGGCTACCTGGCGCTCCCCGCCAGCGAAGACGTTTCGGTGGTGCGCAATTTCCCGCCGGAACGCATCTTCAACCTGGTCGGCACCAACGCCCGCGACTACACGGTCGCCGGCGGCCTGTCGTCCTGGGCGGCCGGAGAAGCCAGCGACGGCCTGGTGCGCATCGAGAACGCCACCACGCACGGCCCCGGACCGGGCGGCCGCAACATCACCTCTCCGCGGGCCTTCGTCCATCGGAGCCACTCCGGCCACTATGGCATCGTCAATTCCGAGGAGGGCTACCAGAACCTCACCCGCTTCCTGTTTGGCGCGCTGCGCATCGACGGTATTCCCGACATCGACGACATTTCGCTGCCGAACGAAGTGGCCAAGGAAATGCAGGCCGGTAAAGCGGTGCGCGCGGCCTATCAATTCGAAGCCGTGGTCAGCGTACGGGGTTGCCAGTGGCAGATGACGCGGCGCGAGGCGCGCGAAAATTCGGCCATCTTCCGGACCTACGACGAACTCTTTCCCGGCCAGTCCGGCACCACACGCCCCGCCGATCGCAGCCGAAGCCCGCATCTCTTCTCCGTTTTCCTCGACCCAAGCAAGAGCGTCAAGGCGTCCGGGTCGGTGAGTTTCGCCTTCGACCTGAAAGTGCTCGTCCCCGACTACGAAGTCGACGGTGTGATGTTCATGAAGCGCCATTACGAGGGTGGCTACATCCTGCGGCAGTGGATTCTGGTCGAGGCGTTTCCCGACGCGGCGGACCCCACGGGCTGGCGCATCAAGTACGGCTACCAAGAAGACAACCCCGGCCGCCCCGGCAAGAACGCCCCGACCTATGCCCTGCCCGACGGCACCGGGCTGGCTTTCGACATCCCCGTCGTCCAGAAGACGCGGCCAGGCATCACCGGGAAGCTGCACATCGAAGCGCGCCCGTGGTCTTGAGGAGGACGATCATGGAATTCGTCGGAAAGCGCCAACCGCTCACTTCCTCGGGCCTTGGCAATGCCCTTGAACAGATCGGCCTGCAACCGGCAGAAGCCGCCGTCATCTGGGCCGTTGTAGACGTCGAGACGTCGGGCGTGACGCAGGGCTGCGGCTTCCGCCTCGACGGAAGACCGCAGATCCTGTTCGAACGCCACGTCTTCCGCCGCGAGACGCAAGGGCGTTTCAACGCGCAGGCACCGCATCTCTCGGGCCCGGCCGGCGGCTACGGTGGTCTGGGTACGCAGTACGCGAAACTCGAAGAAGCGCTCGCGCTGTGTCTCGCCCACGGTCTTGGCCCGGAACCGGCCCTGCGCTCCGCGTCCTGGGGACTCGGCCAGATCATGGGCTTCAATGCCAGGCTGGCCGGACATGAAAGCGCTGAAGCAATGGTTCGCGCCATGACGGAGGGCGAAGACGAACAGATTCTGGCCATGGCCCGCTTCCTCAATGCGAGAAATCTCCACAAGGCATTGCAGCGCCGCGACTGGGCTGCCTTCGCACGCGGGTACAACGGTGCGGGATACGCACAGAACCAGTACGACATCAAGCTCGAACAGGCCTACGCGCGACTGGCGTCCGGCTCACTTCCCAACCTGCAACTCCGGGCGGCCCAGATCGCATTGCTCTATCTCGGCTTTTCGCCGGGCAAGATCGACGGCGTGATCGGACAACGCACGCGCAACGCCCTCAACAGCTTTCGCCTGCAAGCCGGCCTGCCGCCGGGCGGCGACCTCGATGGCCCCTGCTACGTCGCGCTATGCCAAAAGGCCGGCTTGCTGCCCTGAGCACCGCGCCGGGATTGATTACAATCCGTTACGCAAGCACTGAAGATGTCCAACAGACTTTGGAAAAATGGACGCCTATTATTGCATCCGTTGCTTCAGCGTCCCCCGCTGACAATGTTTGACCCTCCCTGACCCATCGCAACGATGGGATTTTGAATCCCATGCCGAACCGGTGTGGGATTTTTTTTTGGGATGGCCAGGACGCCTGGAGAAGTGCTTCAGGCGTTCGCGAGAGACACGATCCGCGGGGCGCCTTGAAGTTTCGTGGAAACAACTGGCCAACTCAGATGAAAGGATTGAACTATGTATTCCGTCGTGAATAAAAGTACCGGACAAGTCCTCGCAGCCAACCTGACACTGGACGCGGTTGACACCTGGATTGCCAGAAACGAGTCGAAGTATGCCGGAATCCGTGTAGTCGGCATGACCGTCTTCGTAGCCGAGGCCGGCTGAACGCCCTTCAACCGATAACCAAAACGATACAGGGTCATCTCCAGTACAACCGTGCAATCCGTTCCCCGGGAAAGGCGCCAGCCTTTCCCGGGCGATGTTCGCGCAACGCGCTTTCTCCACCCCGCCTGAATCACCTATGCATCGGACATCAACCCTGCCGATTCGCATATACTTGCCACAATAATCAGAACCCAGGGCGGGAACACCAGCATGAGCCTCATCCGGCAGATCAGATCGATCCTCACCAAAAACGACTCGAAATCCTTGTCCGCGGAGCAACCCGCGCAGGCCGAACGACGCAGGCAAAAGCGCTACAGCCACAAAGGCCGCAGGATCCTGATCATCGACGATTCACCGACCGTCGTCGCCTCGCTCGGCAAGATCCTCCGCTCGGCGGGCTGCCTCGTCGCCGAAGCCGGCGATGCCGAATCGGGCATCGATGCAGCCCGCTCTACCCGACCGGATCTCATCTTTCTCGACATCGTGCTTCCCGGCATCAACGGATTTGCGGCCTTGCGGCAAATGCGGCGCGACGAGGCCACCAGCCGCATTCCGGTCATCATGATCAGCGGCAACGAGCAGGCGACCGAACAGTTCTACGCGAAACGTATCGGCGCCGACGATTTCATGAAGAAGCCGTTCTCCCGCCATGAAGTATTCGCCCGCGTCGAGGCACTCGTGATTGCCGGCAAGCTCGCAAAGCTCGAAGACCCGGATAGGGAAAGGAAGCTCACCGCTGCCCCATCGTCGCCACAGCCAAAGACTCCTCCCGTCGAGTCCTTTCCGCGGTCACCTGCCTCCCCGCGGCAGGAACGAAGAACCCCGCACATCCCGAACGAGGCCGTCGCCCGGATGACGCCGCTGGAAGCCCGCCAACAGTTGGCGTCGATGGGGTTGCAGTATTTCAGTCAGGAACAGTTCGCTGCCGCCGTAAAACGCGCGGACAGACTCGCGGTCGACCTCTTCATCATCAGCGGCGGCGTCGAGATTCAGGCGTGACCGGCGGCGCGCATCGCGCAACCGGCGAACCTCAGGATCAGGCCACGCCGCGCATGCGGTACCAGGCCGAATAGACCCAGCAGGCAGCGCAGAATCCGGTCGCCAGGTCAAGGAAAGCGAAGATGAGGATTGCCGTCGCCGGAATGTTTCCGATCGACGAACCGGCCAGCCAGCTGATCGCCATCACGCTCCCGGCAACAAAAGCGATCTTGTCGGCGAACATCTTCGAACCGGCATTGACCCTCTTCACCCAGCCGATCTGCGCCGTGGTCTTCTCGAACAGCTTGTAGGACAGGCATTTGTGCGGCGAGACGAAGCCGCGGATGAAGCCACCGACCGCCAGGATGAAAGCCACCCATTTCCACGGAGTAAACAGGTAAAGCGCGGCGACCGTGAAACTCATGGTGGCCTGGAAACGGTAGGCATTGGAACAGACCGGAGCGATATCGAAACGAAGCATGGTGCACCTCCTTGATGAAAACATTACTATATTAGTAATTACTGTTATTTAGTCAAGTCACCCCGTAATTAGTTCAGAAACAGCACCAGATCATGACGATCTTTCAATTGCCGGCGTGACGGATCGCGCGAAAAATAGCCGTATCCCGCGGACAGTGGGCTGGCTGGTTGGTTGCAGGGTTGGGTTCAAAGGCTTTTTGAGCGCGTCCGCAATAACAAAAACACAACGGAACCGCGCCTGTTTTCCCATCCATGCGTCCTGCACGGCGGCCCCTGACACGGTTTGATCCTGCTGTCAGACAAGGAAGGGCATCGCAAGTCGTGTCGCAAGAAACGATCTTCGCCACATACGACCCGGCAACACTCCGGTTGCCGGCCCTTCCCTTTCCCGTTGCTCCTTCCGCATTTCCTTTCTGCTTTTCATTCCGCATTTCTCTCCCATTCCATCCCAACTCCGGCCTCGTCCGGGTTCGAGAGGGTCTATGTCAAACTTTGAAATCGTAAAACGCGAGGATTTTTCCGACGTCACGTTCCTGCTGGAAATCCGCCATCCGCTGATGGCCAAGGCCGCGAAGCCGGGGCAGTTCGTGATCGTGATGCTCAACGAGAACGGCGAACGGGTGCCATTGACCATCGCCGACTTCGACCGGAGCAAGGGAACCGTCACCTTGGTCATCCAGGCCGTCGGCAAAACGACGAAGCAGATGCAGCAGGAGTGCAAGGTCGGCACGTCGCTGTACGGACTGGTCGGGCCGATGGGCATCCCGACGCCGGAGTCGCACGCGAAGAAGGTCGTCTGCGTCGGCGGCGGCCTCGGGGTCGCACCGGTCTATCCGCAGGCGCGCGCGCTGAAGGAGAGCGGCGCCTACGTGATCGGCGTCATCGGGTTCCGCACCAAGGATCTCGTCTTTTGGGAAGACAAGTTCCGCGCCATTTGCGACGAACTGATCATCTGCTCCGACGACGGCTCGGTCGGCCTGCACGGGCGCGTTACCGCCGGTATCGAACAAGCAATCAAGAAACATACCGACATCGACGAAGTGATCGCCATCGGTCCGCCGATCATGATGAAGAGTTGCGCCGAGACAACCCGCCCGTACAAGATCAAGACGATGGTCAGCCTGAATCCGATCATGGTCGATGGCACCGGGATGTGCGGCGGCTGCCGCGTGAAAATCGGAGACCAGGTCAAGTTCGCCTGCGTCGACGGCCCGGACTTCGACGGCCACCTCGTCGACTTCGACGACCTGATGACCCGCCTTCGCCGCTACACCAAGGAAGAGCGCATGGCGCTCGATCACTGGGAAAAGGGTTGCCGGATGCAGAAGTCGATCGACAAGGCGGTCGATGCAGCACAAACCAAGTAGGTCATCTCAACGTTTCAGGACACGGTAAACACTCATGGCGAAGAAAAGGACGATACGAAGCATCCCGCAGGAGCGGACGCCAATGCGCGAGCAGGATCCGGCGGTGCGTGCACGGAATTTCGACGAAGTAGCCTGCGGCTACCATCCGGACGACGCGATGCGCGAATCCGAGCGCTGCCTGTTCTGCCCCGACCAGCCCTGCGTCTCCGGCTGCCCGGTAGGCATCAACATTCCCGGCTTCATCCGCAAGATCAACGAGAAGGATCTGCGCGGCGCCTACGACATCCTGACGGAAACCAGCCTGCTGCCCGCGATCTGCGGCCGCGTCTGTCCGCAGGAAAACCAGTGCGAAGGCCAATGCACGGTCGGACAGACGCTGGAACCGGTGGCCATCGGCCGCCTGGAACGCTTCGTCGGCGACACGGCGATCCGCGAAGGCTGGGCCAACATTCCCTACATCGAGCCGACTCCTTTCAAAGTAGGCATCGTCGGTTCCGGCCCGGCGGGCATGGCTTGCGCGGCCGACATGGCCAAGGCCGGCTGCGACGTGACGGTCTATGAAGCGTTCCACCAGGCGGGCGGCGTGTTGAAGTACGGCATCCCCGACTTCCGCCTGCCCAACGCGGTGATCGACGCCGAGATCAACAACCTGAAGAAGCTCGGCGTCAAATTCGAGTGCAACACGCTAGTCGGGCGGCTGTTCACGCTGGAGCAGATGATCACCGAGATGGGCTACGACGCGGTCTTCGTCGGCGTCGGCGCCGGCTACCCGACGATGCTCGGCATCCCCGGCGACTCGCTGAACGGCGTGCTTTCGGCCAACGAGTTGCTGACCCGCTGCAACCTGATGCGCGCCAAGGAGTTTCCCAGTTTCGACACACCGCAGCCGATCGGCAAGCGCGTCGCGGTCGTCGGTGCCGGCAACACGGCGATGGACGCCATGCGCGTCTCGTTGCGCCTCGGCGCCGAGAAGGTCTACTGCATCTACCGCCGCTCGCACAAGGAGGCCCCGGCCCGCGCAGAGGAAATCCACCACGCGGAGGAAGAAGGTGTCGAATTCCACTGGCTGACCCACCCGGTGGCGATTCTCGACGACGGCCACGGCAACGTGATGGGCATGCGCTGCGTGCGCATGGAACTCGGCGAGCCCGACGCCTCGGGCCGCCGCCGCCCGGTGCCGGTTCCTGGCAGCGAATTCGATTTCGAGTGCGACCTGATCGTCTACGCCATCGGCACCAACGCCAACCCGATCATGGGTCAGACCTCCGGGCTGCGCCTAAACAAATGGGGCTACATCGACACCGATGAAAACCTGGCCACCTCGCTGGCCGGCGTCTTCGCCGGCGGTGACATTGTCACTGGCGCGGCCACGGTGATTGAGGCGATGGGCGCCGGACGCCGCGCGGCCGCCAGCATGAAGGCCTATCTCGGCATCCGCGACAGCAACCGCCCGTACCGTACCGGCGGCGACACGCTGTTCGGCATCGACACGAGCGAACGCAACTTCGCCCGCATCCGCGCTTAGCCACCCAACCCGGCCACCGCTCAACCGCGAATCTGGAATAACAACCTATGACTACGAAGAGAGTATCGAAGAAAGCCGGCAATAAGACGTGCGTCACGCTCAAGGAGCACATCGTCGAGATCATCAGCGACTCCGGCGAAGGCGCGCAACGCTGCGGCCAGTCGCTCGGCTCGATCGCCGCGCGCATGGGCAACGGAATCTGGACGACGGAAATCATCCCGGCGGAAATCCGCCCGCCGGCACGCAGCGTCGCCGGCGCCAGCGGCAATCGCATCCGCATCGGCTCGGGCTACGTCACCAACGGCGGCGACGAAACCGATCTGGTCGTCGCCTTCAACGAGCAGGTGCTGCTCGGCCGGGTGAATGCCCGCGAACTGAAGCCCGGCTGCATCATCCTGCTGGAAAACATGTGGCGCACCCACTCCGACCCGAACATTGCCAAGTCCTACGCCGAAGCCTACGAGCGCCTGGTCAAGGCCGGCTACAAGGTCTACGAGATTCCGATGGAGGAAGAGTGCCTGAAACTCACCGCCAATGCGCGACGCGGCAAGAACATGTTCGCCCTCGGCATTCTCTGCCACATCTACAACTTCGACCTGCAGGCCGCCCGCGAGCAGATCGCTCTGACCTTCGGCAAGAAGGAAAAGAGCGTCATCGACGCCAACGTCGACCTGCTAGAAGCCGGACACAAATGGGCGGAAGCCAACATTGACTTCTGCTTCCAGATCCCGGCCACGCCTACCGACAAGAAGCAGATCTCGATCAACGGCAACACCTCGCTGGCGCTTGGCGTCATGGCCTCCGGAATGGACATCTGCGCGATGTACCCGATCACCCCGGCCACCTCGGCCTCACACTACCTCTCCGAAGCCTTCGAGAAGGTCGGTGGCATCGTCCATCAGGCCGAAGACGAAATCGCCGCCTGCGCCTTCGCCATCGGCGCCTCCTACGCCGGCAAGTGCACGGTGACGATCACCTCCGGCCCTGGTTACTCGCTCAAGCAGGAAGCCATCGGCCTGGCCGTCATGGCGGAGATTCCGCTGGTCGTGGTCAACGTCCAGCGCGGCGGCCCGAGCACCGGCCAGCCGACCAAGGTCGAACAGGGCGACCTGCTGACCACCATCTTCGGCAGCCATGGCGACGCGCCGAAGGTCGTGATGGCGCCGGCAACGATCGAGGACTGCTTCTATTCGGTGATCACCGCCCGCCGCATCGCCGAGACGTTCAACACCGTCGTGGTCATCCTAAGCGACGCCAGCCTGTCCTCCTCGCAGCAACCGTTCGACCGGCCGCAGTTCCAGGAATCCTGGCTGGCGCCGCCGATCGACCAAAGCCCCGTGCCGGAAGGCGCCAGGCCCTATGACTGGGATCCGGTCACCGGCATCGCCCGCCGCTTCATTCCCGGGCAACCCGGCGGCATGCATACCGTCACCGGCCTCGCGCACGACCGCGACAGCCACGTTGCCTACGACCCGGACATCAACCAGGAAGGCCTTCGCGCGCGCAGCCTGAAGCTCGCCGCCCTACAGAAGACGCTGCTGCCGCCCGAAGTTTTCGGCGCCGAAAAAGGCGACCTGCTGGTCATCGGCTGGGGAAGCACCAAGGGAGCGATCGAGGAAGCCGTCGAAGCCCTGCGCGCCGAAGGCAAGAAGGTCTCGTCGATCCATCTGCGCTTCCTGCAGCCGATGCAACCCGGCATCAAGGACATCATGAAGGGCTTCAAGAAAGTGATGACGATCGAGACCAACTGGAGCGATAGCCCGAACGATCAGCTGATCGACGAGGACAGCCGCCGCTACTCGTCGCTGGCCACGCTGCTGCGCTCGCGCTATCTGGTCGACGTCGATTGCTGGACGGAAGTCCGCGGCCAGCCGGTCAAGCCGCGCACGATCCGCCAGGTGCTCCTGAACAAACTCGAGAAATAGGGGAAACGCATGAAGACATCCGCCACCAAGCAGCTGCTCGATCTGTACAAGGAGCAGTCGGCGCTTGAAGACTACCAGAGCGGCGTACCCCGCTGGTGCACCGGCTGCGGCGACAACGCCATCCTGGCCGCTGTGCAGCGGCTGTGCCGCGACGAGGGGCTGCGCCCTGAAAAGACCGTGTTCGTTTCGGGCATCGGCTGTTCCAGCCGCTTCCCGCACTACATGAAGACCTACGGCTTCCACGGCATTCACGGCCGCGCCTTCCCGGTCGCCGAAGGTGTCAAGATGGCCCGCCCGGACCTCACCGTCTTCGTCAACACCGGCGACGGCGACTGCTGCAGCATCGGCGCGGCGCACTGGATTCACGCGCTGCGCTACAACATGAACATGACGGTGTTCCTGCACGACAACCAGATCTACGGTCTCACCAAGAAACAGGCCTCGCCAACCTCGCCGATCGGTACCAAGAGCAACACCACGCCGCGCGGCAGCTACCTCGACGCATTGAATCCACTGACCGTCTCGCTCGGCGTTTCCAACGTCTCGTTCATCGCGCAGGCGGTTGACTGGATTCCGGAGACGCTGTTCGACATCGTCAAGGCCGCCTACCACCACAAGGGCTTTTCATTCGTGCGCATCATCCAGCGCTGCCCGGAATGGCTGCCCAAGGCGCTGGAACCGTGGCTGCAGGACCCCGATCGGGTGCAGCTCGTGCATCACACCGACGGCATCCAGCTCAGTCCGGGGCTCGCGCGGGTGTACAAGAACCAGGTCGAACACGACCCGATGGACATCCACCGCGCCCGCGAGATCGCCTCGAACACCGAGACCATTCCGGTCGGCATCCTCTACCGGAACCCGAACGTGCCGTGCTACGAGGACACCCGCCACAGCGGTGCGCTGCGCACGGCCGAGGCGATCCGGAAGAACTTCGAAGCCGAGTTGGACAAGTACTCTGTCTGAATAGGATACGACCCCGAGACGACACGGCCATCCCGCCCGCCGCAACCAGAAACCGGGCGGGATGCACAATGACCAACGACTAGAGAGATGGCACCCACTTATGGAAGCTGATCTGCAAGCCCACGTTGCGTTTTTCCTGTCCGGAAAGGCAAGCACGCCGAACCTGGACACGATCGACCGCCTCAACCTCCGGCCGGCCCTCTTCGCCGGCTACCGCGACCTGACCCGGTTGCGCTACGACTTCCCGCTCATACTGCTCAAGGACGAATCGGGCACTCCCTGCGTCGAATCGCTCTCCGGACTGATCGATGGCATCCTCGACAAGATTGCCCGCGGCCCCGACGGCGACCGGATCAGGAAACACGTGCTGCGCCTTGAACAGCACATCCGCGCCCAGGCAGCCGCCGGCAAGGAAGGCAAGCTCTCCGCCTTGTGGGACAAGGCCGCCAAGGAACTCGGCAAGAACGACAAACCGGTCGCCGACAGCCTGGCCCGCGCGCGCACCAACCTGAAGGTGGACGGCGAGGTCGTCGATTGCAACGGTGGCATGCCCTATCAGCTGATAGGCCACGTCTGGGCGCTGACCCAGACGCAGCGTGCGCGGCGCTTCGGCGAAGTCGCCGACCGGCTGATCATCAAACTCTCGGAGATCCTGCAGGCCGATTTCGCCAACTCCAACGCCGGTCGCAGCGCCGCCAACCTGAAGCGCACCTTCGGCTCCGGACCGATGGACAAGTTCGATTTCGACGTCATGTCGAAACTGCTGTCCAAATCCGCGCCGAAGGAAAACCTGAGCAAGAACCGCAAGAAGCGTATCGAGAAGCTGCTGACGACGCTCAAGACGCAGCAGTTCTTCCCTTCGCCGCATTCGACCAGCAAGCCCTACGTCTTCGCCTTCGAGTCGTGCAGCGAGGCGATCAAGGCCTACCGCGAGCGCCTGCCCAAGGCCATCGAACTGTCCAAGGCCGTGGCCATCGCCGAGCTGGAAGTGCGCGGCGAGTACAGCGAAGCGAAGCACGACCGCCTCTTCGAGTCCTTTGGCGAGAGCGGCCTCGACCCGCGCGACATGGCGCTGTTCCCGGATTATCTGGCGCGCATCCACGCCGAACAGTTGCCCGGCGGCGAACTCGGCTCGCTCACCGAAATCATGTCGCTCAACCTGCCGATCAAGGTGCTGGTGCAGACCGACGACGTCATCGAAGAATCGCCGATCAGCAACGGCCACCTTGCCTTCGCGCTGCGCAGCCGGCAACTCGCGCGCATGGCGCTGGGCATGGCCGGCGTGTTCGTCGTGCAGGCGCCCGCCTCCTCCCTCTTCCAGTTGCGCGACAAGATCGTTCGCGGCCTCGACTGCTCTGGCCCCGCGCTGTTCAGCATCTTCTCCGGCGTCGTGGGCGGGCACGGGCAATTGCCGCCCTACCTGATCGGCGCGGCAGCTCTCGAAGCGCGCGTCTTCCCGGCCTTCACGATGGACCCGAGCGCCGGCGACGACTGGGCCTCGCGTTTTTCACTGGCGATCAATCCGCAACCCGAGCTCGACTGGCCGACGCACCGCATCGTCCATGAGGACGCAAACTGCCAGTCCGTCTGCGAGGAGCATCCCTTCACGCTGATCGACTTTGTCGCCTGCGACAGCCGTTACAGCAAGTATTTCGCTGTCGTGCCCAAGGCGCACTGGCGAGACTGGCTCGCTGATGCCGGAAGCGTCATCGCCCGCGACAAGCGCGGCGACATCGACCGCATCGACAGCGTCCCCTCCGTGCTGCTCGTCGATCCTGAGAACAGACTGCACAAGGCCATCGTCACCGAGAAAATCATCCGCGAAGCCCGTCGCTGCCTGTCGATGTGGAACAGCCTGCAGGAACTTGGCGGCATCCACAACTCGCACGCCGAACGGCTGCTCGCGCGCGAACGCTCGGCCTGGGAGGAAAGCGCCAAGGCCATCGCCGTCGCCAGCGTGCCCGCGGTTGCAGCGCCGTCACCCGCGGCGCCTGCCGTGGCTGAAGCCGCGCCGGCTGAATTGACCACGGAGCAGTCCTCCGACGAGGCCTATATCGAAACCCCGCGCTGCGCCTCCTGCAACGAGTGCATCCAGATCAACGACAAGATGTTCGCCTACGACGGCAACAAACAGGCTTACATCAAGGACATCAACGCCGGCACATACGCCCAGCTCGTCGAAGCTGCCGAGAACTGCCAGGTCGCGATCATCCATCCCGGCAAGCCGCGCAACCTCAATGAGGCTGGACTGGACGAATTGATCAAACGCGCCGAAGCGTTCATGTAACAGCCGCCACTCCACGTCGCGCGATCCAGCCGATCGCGCGACGGCGCAGCGCCACCGCCAGCCCGGAAGAAAAATGACTGGATCATAACGCTTCCGCCTGCTACCATTCCGCCGTTTTTTCTTCATGAGCCGGGCGTCGCCCAGCGTATGAAGCTGCGGGGCCGTGCCTCCCCTGCGGTGGCTCCGATGCGCAGCACGCCAGCCCTGGAGAACGAGAGCCCCGGTTATTGACCCACCCCTTTCTCACCTTAACAACGAATGGATCTCCGACACGACCTGCTTGAAGTCGCAGCGAAATACGAACTCAACCCGCAACAGACGCGGCTTTTGCTCGATGAGGCGCAACTGGGCGCTGAGCCTGATGGACTGGACGCGAAGCTGCCGCGAGTCGTTGCAGCGTTGGCGGCCGCTCTTGGCGGATTGGGCGTCGTGATGTGGATCGCAGCCAACTGGGAACAGATTGGACGCCCCTCCCAGTTCGCACTGTTGCAAGGACTGGTGCTGTCCGCGGGATTGGGAGCCGCCCTCCGCCCGAACATGCGCCCCCCGCTCACGCTGCTTGCACAACTCGGCATCGGCGCACTGTTCGCCTGTTTCGGGCAAACCTATCAGACGGGAGCCGACCCCTGGCAGCTCTTTGCCCTCTGGTCGGTGCTGTCACTCCCTTTATGCTGGGGAGCGCGCAGCGATCTGCTGTGGACACCCTGGATCCTGATCACGGCAACCGCCATCGCGCTATGGATTCACACCTACTCCGGCTATCGCTGGTATGTAACCCCCGCGCTGCTTCGCACCCATCTGACCGGCTGGTTTGCTTCGCTCTTGATGGTCGGGCTGGTATGTCCCCAGGGGCACAGAGTCACGGGAGCCGGCATGTGGAGCTTTCGGCTTGCCGCTGCGCTGACGGTATCAGCGATCACCACGACGGCGCTTTCCGGGCTGTTCGATGGCAAGGCCCTGCCCGCTTTCCATTTTGGCCTGCTGCTCCTGGCCGCGTGCGCGGCCTGGCTCAGCACGCGCAAAGGATTTGACGTATTCGCCCTCAGCACAACGGCACTGGGCCTCATTACACTGGTGATCTGCAGATTGGCGAGTACGCTCGGCGCCAGCCTGTGGCATGACGACTGGTTTGGCGGGCTGTTGCTGATTACCATCACGGCCACCGCACTGCTGGCCGGATCGGTTACAGGTATTCTGAAAATCTCCCGCCGCTACAACACCGTGCCCGAAGCCGAGGGAGAGGCCGCATGAACCTGAAGGCCAGCACATCCGCCCGCAAAGCGCTGCTCGCCGGAATCCACGCCGGGTTTCTGCCGGACGACGCAGCCATCCCACCGGGCAACTCCCGACCGTGGCCCGTCATCCTGCTCACCGCCATCGGCGCCTGGTTCGCGGCCATCCCGCTTTTCCTCCTGATAGGCATGGTGCTGGGACAAAACGTATATTCAGGAACCGGGCCATATCTCGTTGGCGGTCTGGCTCTGGCGGCAGCCATCGCTATCCTGAGAAGCAGCGAGCTGCCGCTGTTTGTCGAGCAACTCGCGGTTCCTGTCCTCATCGTCGGCCTCGCGCTGCTGGCCGTCGGCTGCTTCGATGACATGGGTGAGACCGGAGGCGCATGGGGCATGCTGGCGATCGTATTCGGAGTCGCCACGATGCTTCGTCCTGCCTGGCTGAGAATCCTGCTCGGATGCGCGGCCGCCGGACTGCTGTATCAGGGGCTATGGCCGGCATGGAGTTGGCGTCACGCTCAACTGGACGGATTGATCTCCCTGCACGCCTTGCTGATTGTCTGGCTGCTGGCGCTGAGGCTCCAGAAACTGCGGGCAAGCATCGCCGCCGCGATCGAGAATCTGGCGACCGGCTGGCTGATCGGCACGCTGATCGGATTCGCCTGGATTGCGGGAGCGACATTTCTACTCTCAGGAACGATGGGATTCGAAGCACTTGGCCATTTGAAGGCATGGAATCCCGGAAGCGCACATTCGCGAGGGCTGGCGCTTGCGCTTCAGCTCCTGTCCTGCACTCTCGTTCTCACGGCCGCCATCCTCTCAGCCCGGAGCTGGCGCGCCTTCCGTAACCCGTTGTTCATCGTTGTTGCCGCAACGCTCACAGTATTGGCCGGCGTTCTACCGATGCTCGGGGCCCCGGTGCTGGCAATGGCAATTACCGCCGTCACTCACCGCTGGCGGCTTGCCGGCGCCAGCGCGATTGCCTCCGCCTGGATCGTCGGAAGCTTCTATTACCAGTTGCATTGGTCACTTTCGGAAAAGGCCTTGCTGCTCGTTTCCATCGGTCTCGTGCTGGGCACTGCCACCTGGGCCGCTCAGGATCGGCGTCATCTTGAGATCAAAACGCCTCGCCGAGAAAGCGATGACGATACAAAGTCTCCCGCCCATCCCGTCGCATCGCTCCGCACCTGGGGAATCCTCGCGGGTTCTCTCGCCACGCTGTTGGCGATCAACCTCGGCATCTGGCAAAAGGAAGACCTGATTTCACGCGGCAAGCCGATGTATCTCGCACTGGCTCCCGTCGACCCGCGCTCGCTGATGCAGGGGGACTACATGCAGCTGCGCTTCGCCATGCTCCCCTCCCGGCATTTGCCACCGCCCGAGGCAATGATGGGAAGGCGACCACAGCTGGTAATCAAACTCGATGCCCGCAATGTCGCCACCGTTCTGCGCGAACATGATCCAGACCGCCACCCTCTGGCGACAGATGAGACTCTCCTCGAGCTCAGCCCCAAGAACGGCGACTGGGTCGTCGTCACCGACGCCTGGTATTTCAAGGAAGGCGAAGGGGAGCGCTGGCAAAGGGCGAAATACGGGGAATTCCGCGTACTGCCCGACGGCAAGGCCCTGCTGGTGGGCATGGCTGACGAATCCCTCCGACCAATCGCGACGGAAACACCTTGATCGCGACTCCGTCGCCCGGCTTCTTGTCGGCCCCATCAGTTTCTCGGTAGTCTTGCACACTCCATTCCTCTCTCCCTGACGGAGTCTCCATGAAATATTCACAGGCATCCCTCGGCCGCGTTTTCGTCATCCGCCTGGAGGACGGCGATATCGTCCACGAATGTCTTGAGCGCTTCGCCCGCGAACAAGATGTCTCGGCGGCCGGATTGATCGCCCTCGGCGATGCCGATGCGGGCAGCCGACTGGTCGCCGGGACGGAAGAAGGTCGCGCCGACCCACTGGTCTTCGTCGAACGGATTCTTGACGAGGCGCACGAAATTGCCGGTGTGGGAACAATCTTCCCCGACGACCAGGGCAATCCCGTGCCGCATGTTCACATGGCGTTCGGTCGCAAGGAATCGGTCGCCGTCGGCTGCATCCGCCCGGGTGTCAAAGTCTGGCACGTCATGGAAATCATCGTCGTCGAGTTGCGCGACAGCACGGCGGTTCGCCGTTTCGAAACCGGGCTACCCGGCTTCAAGTTGTTGAATCCCTGATCGGAACCCGGTCGTATACGCGTTGCGACGGGGCTTGCGCCAGAACAGAGTCTGCTGCCGGTCAGAAATGCAGCGGCCGCTTGTCGCACGCCAGCGCGGCCTCGTGCATGACTTCCGAGAGCGTCGGATGGGCGTGGCAGATGCGTGCCAGGTCCTCGCTGGCCGCACCGAACTCCATCGCCACGACGGCTTCGGCAATCAGTTCCGAGGCACCGGCGCCGATGATGTGTACCCCGAGGATGCGGTCCGTCTCGGCGTCGGCGAGCATCTTGACGAAACCGGTGGTGTCGCCCATGCCGAGCGCGCGGCCATTGGCCATGAAGGGAATCTTGCCGGCTAAGTAAGCGACGCCCTCGGTCTTGAGCTGTTGCTCGGTTTTGCCGACCCAGGCGATCTCGGGGTGGGTGTAGACCACGTAAGGAATCGTGTCGAGATTGCAGTGGCCAGCCTGGCCGGCGATCCGTTCGGCAACCATCACCGCCTCTTCCATCGCCTTGTGCGCCAGCATCGGACCGCGCACGACATCGCCGACAGCCCATACGCCGGGCAGGTTGGTCCGGCAGTGCGCGTCGACGTCGATGCGCCCGCGCTCGTCGATTTTCAGGCCGACCGCTTCGGCGTTGAGGCCGTCGGTGTTCGGCACGCGCCCGACCGAGACGATCAGCCGGTCGGCCCCCATCTGCTGCGCCGCACCGTCCTTGTCCGTGTAGGCGATCGAGACGCCCTCGGGCGACGTCCTCACCTCGCCGATCGACACGCCGAGATGGATGTCGAGCCCCTGTTTCTTGAACACCCTGGCCGCCTCGCTGGCGATGTCGGCATCAGCCACGGACAGGAAATCCGGCAACGCTTCGAGAATCGTCACCTCGCTACCGAGACGGCGCCAGACGCTGCCCATTTCCAGACCGATCACCCCGGCGCCGATGATTGCCAGTTTCTTCGGCACCGCGGCGATGTCGAGCGCACCGACGTTGTCGCAGACCATCACGTTGTCGACCGAAACACCAAGCAGATGCCGCGCACGCGAACCCGTGGCGATGATGATCTGTTTGGCCTCGACGACCTCCTCGCCGATCTTCACCTGCCAGGCGCCCTCGCCGCCACCGGCAAACGCGCCGTGGCCCTTCAGCAGCGTGACCTTGTTCTTCTTGAACAGTCCCTTGATGCCGGTCGTGAGTTGATCGACGATGCCGTTCTTGCGCGCAAGCATCGTCGGCACGTCGATCGCCGGCGTGCCAACCGAAATGCCCTGCGCCGCAAAACCATGCGCGGCTTCCGAAAACAGATGCGAGGTGTGCAGCAGCGCCTTCGACGGAATGCAGCCGACATTGAGGCAGGTTCCGCCAAGGCGTGGCTCTCTCTTCGGGTCGGCATAAGGACTGGATTCGCAACAAGCCACGGAGAAGCCGAGCTGCGCCGCGCGGATGGCGGCGACGTAGCCGCCGGGGCCGCCGCCGATGACCAGGACATCGAACTGTTTCGCCATGTTTCAGACCCCCAGCAGCAGCCGCGCCGGATCTTCCAGCGCATCCTTCATCGCCACCAGGCCCAACACGGCTTCGCGGCCGTCGATGATGCGGTGGTCGTAGGAAAGCGCGAGGTAGTTGATCGGGCGGATGACGATCTGGCCGTTTTCCACCACCGGTCGGTCCTTGGTGGCGTGGATGCCGAGGATCGCCGATTGCGGCGGGTTGATGATCGGCGTGGAGAGCATCGAACCGAACACGCCGCCGTTGGAGATCGAGAAGGTGCCGCCGGCGAGGTCTTCCATCGACAACTTGCCGTCCTTGGCCTTTTCGCCGAATTCGGCGATCTTCTTCTCGATGTCGGCAAAGCTCATCTGGTCTGCGTTGCGCAGGATCGGGACGACCAGCCCGCGCGGGCTGCCTACGGCGACACCGATGTCGATGTAGCCGTGGTAGACGATGTCGTTGCCGTCGACCGAAGCGTTGAGGATCGGGAACTTCTGCAGCGCCGCGACGGCAGCCTTGACGAAGAAAGCCATGAAGCCGAGGCGAACCCCGTGCGTCTTCTCGAACTTCTCGCCGTACTGCTTGCGCAGCGCGATGACCGGCGCCATGTTGACCTCGTTGAAGGTGGTCAGGATCGCGTTGGTCGATTGCGACTGGACGAGACGTTCGGCCACCCGCGCGCGCAGTCGCGACATCGGCACGCGCTGCTCGGGACGGTCGGCGAGCGGTACCTCGACGGTCGGCGCGGGCGCCAGCGCATAGGCCGCTTGTGGCGCCGGAGACGACGCGGCAACGGCAGGAGCCGGCACAGGCGCGGTGGCGGCCTGCGCGTCAGCCTTGGTCACCCGGCCGCCGCGACCGGTGCCGGCGACATCGGCGGCGGCAATTCCCTTTTCTTCCAGGATCTTGCGCGCCGAAGGCAGGGCGAGACCCGCGGCTTCCTGTGCCTTCGGTGCGGTCGCCGGCACGACGGGCGCTTCCTTCTTCGCCGGCGGCGCGGAGGCGACGGTCGCCCGGGCCTCGGTGTCGATGCGGGCGATCACTTCGCCGGCGACGACCGACTCACCGTTCTGCTTGAGGATTTCCACGAGCACGCCGTCGGCGGGCGACGGACGTTCGAGGACGACCTTGTCGGTCTCGATGTCGATCAGGTTCTCGTCCTTCGCGACGGCCTCGCCGACCTGCCGGTGCCAGGTCACCAGCGTCGCTTCGGCGACGGATTCGGATAACTGCGGGACGTTGACGTCAACGATCATGTTCCACTCCAATCACGCGGGGTTGTATGGCCCGATCTCGCCGAGGGCGGAGTCGATCAGGGCCTGTTGCTGTGCGTTGTGCTTGCTGTAATAGCCGACCGCCGGCGCGGGTGACGCCGGCCGGGACGCGAGCAGCAGATCCTGCGTCTTGCCCAGCGATCGCGAAAGATGCTGGCGCGAGGCGATCCAGTACCAGGCGCCCTGATTGCGCGGTTCTTCCTGGCACCAGACGATCTCGGTGGCTTTCGGATAGCGCGCCAGTTCGGCCTCGAACGCCTCCTGCGGGAACGGATAGAGCTGCTCCAGCCGAACGATGGCGATATGGGCGATATTGCGCTGCCGGCGCGCCGCGATGAGTTCGTAATAGACCTTGCCCGAACAGAGGACGACGCGCGTGACCTTCTGCGGATCGAGCGGGTCGACTTCGCCGATCACGTGCTGGAAGCGGCCCTTGACCAGTTCGTCGAGCGTCGATACCGCTTCCTTGTGGCGCAGCAGCGACTTGGGCGTGAACACGACGAGCGGCTTGCGCTGCTTGCGGATGGCCTGCCGACGCAGCATGTGGAAGACCTGCGCCGGCGTCGTCGGCTGGCAGACCTCCATGTTCATCTCGGCACACAGCTGCATGAAGCGCTCGATGCGCGCCGAGGAATGCTCCGGCCCCTGCCCCTCGTAGCCATGCGGCAGAAACAGCGTGAGACCGCAGGCACGCCCCCACTTTGCCTCGCCCGAAGCGATGAACTGGTCGATGACCACCTGCGCGCAATTGACGAAATCGCCGAACTGCGCCTCCCAGATCACCAGGTCGAACGGGTTCGACGTGGCGTAGCCGTACTCGAAGGCAAGCACCGCCTCCTCCGAAAGCACCGAGTCATAGCATTGGAAGTCTCCCTGCTTTTCCTGCAGGCTGGCCAGCGGCGTGTAGCTGCCGGCGCCGCGCTCCTCGCGGTTCTGGTCGTGCACCACGGCGTGGCGATGGAAGAAGGTGCCGCGGCAGACATCCTCGCCGGTCAGGCGCACGCCGTAGCCGGAGACGAGCAGCGTGGCGTAGGCCAGGTTCTCGGCCATTCCCCAGTCGAACGGCAGGTTGCCCTGTCCCATCTGGCGTCGGTCGTCCATGATCTTGCGGACGCGCGAGTGCAGGGCGATGCCCTCCGGAATCGCCGTCAGCCGCTCGGAGAGACGCTTGATCTCGCGCACCGGCACGGTGGTGTCGCAGTTGTCGATGTACTTCGCCAGCAGGAACGGCGTCCAGTCGATCAGCAGCGGGTTGGTGTAGCCGGCGATCACCGGGTTGTACAGGAGTTCGCCGCGGTCGAGGTGCTCGCGATAGTCGCGGATCATGTCGTCCGGCCCGTCCGAGGTCAGCACGCCCTCGGCCACCAGCTTGTCGGCGTAGAGCTTGCGCGTGCCGGGATGTTGCGCGACACGCCGGTACATCAGCGGCTGCGTGACCATCGGCTCGTCCTGCTCGTTGTGGCCAAGCTTGCGGAAGCAGACGATATCGACGACCACGTCCTTCTTGAACTCCATCCGGTATTCAAGGGCGAGGCGGGTGACCAGCGCCACCGCCTCCGGGTCGTCGCCATTCACGTGGAAGATCGGCGCGTCGACCATCTTGAAGATGTCGGTGCAATAGATCGTCGAGCGAAGGTCGCGCGGGTCGGACGTGGTGAAGCCGATCTGGTTGTTCACCACGATATGCACGGTGCCGCCGGTGCCGAAGCCGCGCGTCTTGCAGAAGTTGAGCATCTCCTGATTGACGCCCTGCCCGGCCACCGCCGCGTCGCCGTGGATCAGCACCGGCAAGACCTTGTCCTGCGCGCCGTCGCCGCGGCGGTGCTGGCGCGAGTAGACCGAGCCGGCGACGACCGGGTTGACGATCTCCAGGTGCGACGGGTTGAAGGCCAGCGTCAGCTGGCACGGCCCGCCCGGCGTCGACACCGACGACGAGTAGCCGAGGTGGTACTTGACGTCGCCGGAGGTGAGCTCCAGCGGCTTCTTGCCCTCGAATTCCTCGAACAGCATCGACGGCGCCTTGCCCAGCGTGTTGACCAGCACGTTCAGGCGGCCACGGTGCGCCATGCCGATGACGATGTCGTCAACACCGTTGCCGCCGGCAACGCGCACCAGTTCGTCGAGCGCGACGATCAGCGATTCGCCGCCTTCGAGCGAAAAGCGCTTCTGGCCGACATACTTGGTGTGCAGGTAGCGCTCCAGCGTCTCGGCGGCGGTCAGGCGTTCGAGGAAACGCAGCTTTTGCGCCGAGGTGTAGGTGCCGCGGGCGTGGATCGGCTCCAGCCGCGCCTGCACCCAGCGGCGCTCGGCGAAGCTGTTGATGTACATGTACTCGGTACCGATGGTCCCGCAATACGTTTCCCTGAGCGCCGCGTAGATCTGCCCGTACGTGGCCCGTTCCGGCACGCCCTTGAAGGACCCTGCGTTGAACGGTGTGTTGATGTCGGCGTCGGAGAGTGCGTAGAACGCCGGATCCAGGTCGCTGATGTCGGGCCGCCCCTCGCGCCTGAGCGGGTCGAGATTCGCCCAAAGCGCACCGCGCGTCCGGTAGGCGCGGATCAGTTGCAGGACGGCAACCTGCTTGCGGTCATCGGCGGGCGGCTGGGCGGAGACGGCGCAGTAGCCGCCCCGCTTCGCCTGCTCGGCGAAAGCGTTGACCACCGGCAGATGCGGCACGTCGCGAGCCACCGGACCGGGCAGTAACGCAAGCTTGTCGAAATAATCCCGCCACTGCCCGGGAACGGAGGCCGGATCGTCAAGGTAGCGCTCGTAGAGGTCTTCGACAAAAGGCGCGTTGCCGCCGAAAAGGACGGTCGTCCCGAACAACTGGTTCATCATGGCGTCATGCCTTGTGAAAGAAACCGGGATTTGAACGAGGACATTTCCCTAGGAATTCCAGAGGTACAAAAAAGGCGACGGCCTTGACCGTCGCCCCGTTGTCGCGCAATCAGCGCTGATCTATCGGTGGAACATCGCGCCGTGGCGCGCCGACGTACAACTGGCGGGGACGCCCGATCTTCTGCTCGGAGTCGGTGATCATTTCCTCCCACTGCGCCATCCAGCCTACCGTACGCGCAAGCGCGAAGATGCAGGTGAACATCGACGTCGGGATGCCCATCGCCTTCTGGACGATACCGGAGTAGAAATCGACGTTCGGGTAAAGCTTCTTCTCGACGAAGTACTCATCTTCCAGCGCAATCCGTTCCAGTTCCAGCGCCAGTTTGAACAGACGATCGTTTTCCAGGCCGAGTTCCTGAAGAACATTGCTGCAGATTTTGCGCATCAACTTGGCGCGCGGGTCGAAGTTCTTGTACACACGGTGGCCGAAGCCCATCAGCTTGAACGGATCGTTCTTGTCCTTGGCGCGCTTGATGTATTCCGGCACGCGCGAAACATCGCCGATTTCCTCGAGCATCTTCAGGCAGGCCTCGTTGGCGCCACCGTGCGCCGGCCCCCAGAGACAGCCAATGCCCGCTGAAATGCAGGCATACGGATTGGCACCGGACGAACCGGCAAGGCGCACGGTCGACGTCGATGCATTCTGCTCGTGGTCGGCATGCAGGGTGAAAATGGTATCAAGCGCGTGCACCAGCACCGGGTTCGGCTCGTACTTCTCGCAGGGCGTGCCGAACATCATGTGCATGAAGTTGGCCGTATAGGGCAGATCGTTGCGCGGATACATGAACGGCTCGCCCATCGAGTACTTGTAGGCCATGGCCACGATGGTCGGCAACTTGGCGACGATCCGGTTGAAATTAATGCTGCGTTGCGTCGCGTCCGAGAAATCCTCGGCCTCGTGATAGAACGCCGACAGCGCTCCGACCACGCCCACCATCACCGCCATCGGGTGCGCGTCGCGGCGGAAACCCTGATAGAAACGGGCCATCTGCTCGTGGATCATCGTGTGCGTCTTGATGATATTAACGAACGTCTTCTTCTGCTCGGCATTCGGCAGTTCGCCGTTGCGCAACAGGTACGCCACATCGAGGAATTCGCACTTCTCGGCCAGTTGCTCGATCGGGTAGCCGCGATAGAGCAGTTCCCCCTTGTCGCCATCGATGAAGGTGATCGTCGAACTGCAGGACGCCGTGGAGAGAAAGCCCGAATCGTAGGTAAACAGCCCCGTCTTGGCCCCCAGCGTCCGGATGTCGATGCAGTCGTTGCCATGCACCGGGGTCAGAATCGGAAACTCGACCGGTTCCCGGCCTTCGATGATCAGGGTTGCCTTACGTTCGGATGTCATGAAATCTCTCCCATCGGGGTATTTGATTGATGTTCAGGTTACGACGCGCGCGCTCCCGAGCAGCTTTACCACCTCGGCCTGCAACGGGCCATCGCATTCGCGCTTTCCGACGACCAATGGCCACAGTTCCCTGTCCTCCATCTCCACCAGTTTCGCGAACGCTTCTTGTTGCTCGGGGCGCAGGTTCGAAAAGTGCTTTTCAAGAAAGTTCCCCAGCAGCACATCCAGTTCCAGTTGCGCCCGGTGGGTGCATTTCCAGCGCAAGCGCTTGATATCCGTATCGTTCAGCATGTCGTCTCCGTAACCAGAAAAGTAATCAGGACGGCAGATTTAGCACACTTGCTCCACGCGGTCCAACACAGCACCAGAGCACTGAGAAAAAGTTATACGACAACCACTCAACAATTGACTCAATCGTGCTTCCCACATATGATCCGAGGCTGTTTTTACCGTCCTGAACCGGGTGGTCTCAGGCAGCGACAATTGCCTCTGATTGCCTTGTTCCAGCCTTTTGTTATCCACAGGAGTTGCAACATGTCTAAAGCCCCCGTCCGCGTTGCCGTCACCGGTGCCGCCGGCCAGATTGGTTACAGCCTGCTCTTCCGCATCGCCTCCGGCGAAATGCTCGGCAAGGACCAGCCGGTCATCCTTCAACTGCTCGATCTGCCGCAAGCCCAGAAGGCCTGCCAGGGCGTCATCATGGAACTCGATGACTGCGCCTTCCCGCTGCTGCACGGCGTTTTCGCCACCGAGTACCCGGACATCGCCTTCAAGGACGCAGACATCTGCCTGCTCGTCGGAGCCCGTCCGCGCGGCCCCGGCATGGAGCGTGCCGACCTGCTGACCGCCAACGGCGCCATCTTCACCGTCCAGGGCAAGTCGATCGCCGAAAACGCCAAGGAAGACGTCAAGGTGCTGGTCGTCGGCAACCCGGCGAACACCAACGCCTACATCGCCCGTGCCGCTGCAAAGAAGGTCGGCCGCACCAACCCGGCCAACTACCACGCCATGCTGCGCCTTGACTACAACCGCGCCAAGTCGCAACTGGCCGCCAAGACGAACCGTCCGGTCGACACATTCAAGAATCTGGTCGTCTGGGGTAACCACTCGCCGACGATGTACGCCGACTATCGCCACTGCACATCGAATGGCGACAGCGTCAAGCACCTGATCAACGACGAACCCTGGAACAACAACGTATTCCTGCCGACTGTCGGCAAGCGCGGCGCCGCAATCATCGATGCACGCGGCCTGTCGTCTGCCGCTTCGGCCGCCAATGCAGCCATCGACCACGTCCGTGACTGGGTACTCGGTTCCGACGACTGGGTGACGATGGGCGTTCCGAGCGACGGCTCCTACGGCATCCCCGAAGGCATCGTGTTCGGCTTCCCGTGCGAATGCAAGGATGGCTCGTACAAGATCGTCCAGGGTATCGAGATCGACGCGTTTGCCCAGGAGAAAATCAACAAGACGCTCAAGGAACTGACCGACGAAGCCGAGGCCGTCAAGGACATGCTCTAAGCAGCCGTCTCGCAGTTACGGAAAGCCGCAGCAGGTCTGCGGCTTTTTTTCGTCCATAGGCCGGACACCCCACGGTAAAATCCCGTTTTTTGCCCGTTTGGATATTTGTCATGCGACACCCTAGCGACGTTCTCTTTCCCGGTGAGAAACCCTTTCCCGTCCTGCCCGCCGTCGATCACTATGCCGGATCGGAAAAGCTGATGAAAAAGGCGCTCCAGTTGCAGAACGAACTGGGGCCGATCTTCGACATCACCTGCGATTGCGAGGACGGCGCGCACGCCGGAGCCGAACGCGAGCACGCCGAGATGGCGGCCGGCATCGTCATGAGCGCCGACAACCGGCACGGGCGCGTGGCCATCCGGATACACGACTTCACCCACCCGCACTGGCGGCAGGACATCGAGATCATCGTCGCCATCGCCGGTTCACGTCTGCCCTTCATCACCCTGCCCAAGCCGCGCGGTGTCGCCGACGTGCAAGCACAGATCGCCTTCCTGCGCGAGGTCGAAGCGAAAAACGGACTGCAGCGGCCGATCCCGGTTCATGTCCTGATCGAAACGCTCGGCGCGCTGCACGAGGCCTGGGAGATCGCCGCGACGCCAGGCGTCGAGTCGCTCGATTTCGGCCTGATGGATTTCGTTTCCGGCCACCATGGCGCCATCCCCGGTGCGGCAATGAAGAGCCCCGGCCAGTTCGACCACCCGCTGGTCGCCCGCGCCAAGTGCGAGATCACCACGGCGGCGCTGGCCAACGGCGTCGTACCGACGCACAACGTCACGACGGAACTCAAGGATCTCGACGTGATCCGCAACGACGCCCGACGCGCGCGCAACGAATTCGGCTACCTGCGCATGTGGAGCATCCACCCCAACCAGATCGTGCCGATCGTCGAAGCCATGCGCCCGGACTTCTCGGAAGTGGAAAAAGCGGTCGCCATCGTCACCGCGGCACAGGACAAGGGCTGGGCGCCGATCGCGCACGAAGGCCTGCTGCACGACCGCGCCTCGTACCGCTACTACTGGGAACTCCTCGCTCGCGCCCACGCGACGGGAATGACACTGCCTGATGAGGCCATCAAGCGTTTCTTCTGAAGGGCGATCAATGGATCTTCAAGCGCTGACCCGGGCGCTGGTCGCGTTTCGCGACGAGCGCGACTGGGCTCAGTTCCACACCCTGCGCAACCTGATTGTCTCGCTCAATCTGGAAGCGTCTGAATTGCTCGAACTGACGCAATGGAAGGGCGACCCGGAGATCGACACCATGTTGCGGGACGACGACAAGATGGAAGCGCTGCGCGACGAATGCGCCGACATCCTGCTCTACCTGCTGCTGATCGCAGAGAAGGCGGGAATCAATCTGATCGAGGCTGCGGAGCGCAAACTGGAAAAGAACGCGCTGAAATATCCGGCGGACAAGTGCTTCGGCTCGAGCGCGAAATACAACGAATTGTCGGAATGACTGCTGCCTATCCCATCAGTTAACCACCTGGTTGCGCTGGAACTGACCGGACAATCTCATCGCACCCGAGCAGCGATACCGGGCACTTGACCATCCCTTAGGCATAAAGGAGGATTCGGCACCAGTCGGCCAATTACCGTCGTTCGATTTTTCCGTTAAGCGCCCAGTGTATGATCGCCCGACCACCGCATCTGCAAAACGGAGAACCCGATGTCCGACTTCTGCGATCACGACGCCCCCACGCCTGCCACGCTCGGGATCCCGCGCGCAAAACCATTTGACGCAATAGCGTTTGAAAAAGCCATCCTCGACCTCCTCGCTGCCTGCGGCATCGCACCGGACAGCGCGCACATGGGCAAGACGGCTCAGCGCGTGCGTGAACTCTGGCAAAAGCGCCTGCTCGGCGGCTACGACATGGACCCGGCCGTCGCGCTGGGAGACGGCTTCGACGATCATCGCCGCGACATGGTGGTGGTGCGCGGCATCGCGATTCACGGGGTCTGCCCGCACCATCTCGTTCCCTTCCGCGGCGTCGCGCATGTCGCCTACCTGCCCGGCGGGCGGTTGCACGGTTTCGGGCGCATCGCCCGGCTGGTCGACGCCATTGGCCACCGCTTCACCTACCAGGAATGGATGACCCGCGACATCGCCGAAGCACTGATGACGCACGGCAAGGCGCGCGGCGCGGCCTGCGTGATCGAGGCCGAACAGCTCTGCCTGCTGCTTGGCGAGGACCGCCGTGGTGACGAGCGGGTCGTCACGCAAGCATTCACCGGCGAATTCGAGACATCCGCGCAGCTCCGCAACGAGTTTCTGCGCGCCATCGGTAGCGGCCGGCTAAGCGGCTGAGCTACCGGAATCAGTTCATCAGAGCGAGGACGAATGGCGTCGTCACCGACGCGAGCAGCGTCGACAACACCAGCGCGCTTGCCGTCGGACCTTCCAGCGCCTTGAACTGGCGCGACATCAGATAGACGTTGGCGCCGGTGGCCATCGACGAGAGCAGGACCACGACCTGCGTTTCCATTTTCGGCAACCCGAGCAGCCAGGCCAGCCCCCAGACAATCAGCGGCAGGACGATCAACTTGATGGCACAAACGGCGAAGCTGACCCGCAGACCATCGCGAATACCATACTCGGCGAGCCCCATGCCGAGGGCAACCAGCGCCATCGTTGAACCCGACTGCCCGATCATGTTGATCGGCGAACTGATCGCTTCAGGCAGATCCCGTCCGGACAGGCTGACGAGCGTACCGCCGAGAATGCCGACGACGACGGGATTGGTCAGCACCCCCTTTGCGGTCCGCGCAAACCCCTTTGCAGAAAAGCTGCCGTGCCGTGCCCACTCCACTGAAACGGTCACCAGTGTCCACAGGATCAGCGCGTTGAACACCAGCACGAGCGCCACTGAGGGCACCGCCGCCTCGCCGAGCGAGACCTTGGCCAGAGGCAAGCCGAGCATGACGTTGTTGGAAAACACGCCGCCCAATGCGAAGACGGACTGCGAGACGCCATCAAGCTTGAAGATTTTCCACGACACCAGACGCCCGATCACGAAAACGATCAGGCAGCCGCCAAAAAAGGCGATCAGCAGGCGAGAATCGACCGGCGGCAGGTCGCGCGACTTGCTCATCAGGCGAAACAGCATCGCCGGCAAGGCGAGGGTGAAGACAAAACGTGTCAGGCCGTCGGAGACAGAGCTGGGCCAGCCTGACAGGCGCATCGTCAGATAACCGATCAGCACCAGCGAAAACAGCGGCAGGGCCAGCACGAGTTGTTGCAAAAAAACGTCCATCGGGATTCTTCGATTCTTCTTCGGAAAGAGTGAACAGCGGCGACGTCCACAAAGGGATCGCCTATAATCGCGCGTCGCATAACCCGGCGCCGCCATCCGGCATTATTCCATGACCGCGCAGCCCATTCGTTCAGATTCAAGAAAAGATTTCATCCTGATTCACATCGATCGATCGCTGATCGTCGTGGACAAACCCACCCGCCTGCTTTCCGTTCCAGGGCGCGGACCGGACAAGCAGGACTGCCTGGTTACCCGCCTGCAGGTCGAATTCCCCGATGCCCTGATCGTGCACCGACTGGACTACGACACCTCCGGACTGATCGTCCTGGCCCGCGGCAAGGCGATGCACCGAGAACTGAGCATCCTGTTCCAGGAGCGTCGCGTGGAAAAACGCTACGTGGCGGTAGTGGAAGGAAAGCCCGAACAAGAATGCGGTGAGATCGACCTGCCATTGATCGTCGATTGGCCGAATCGTCCGCTGCACAAGGTCGATTTCGAGATCGGCAAACCGTCGCTGACCCGTTTCCAGGTCACCGCGTACGACAGCGAACGGCACACCTCGCGGGTCGCCCTCGTTCCCGAAACGGGCCGCACCCACCAGTTGCGGGTACACATGCAGTCACTCGGCCACCCGATCCTCGGAGACCCCCTGTATGCCGACGAAAAAGCCAGGGAGAAGTCAGACAGGCTGCTGCTGCACGCCGAATACCTTTCTTTCGTGCATCCGGTAACAAAAAAAGTGCTGTGCTTTTCCTGCGACGCACCGTTCTGAACCTACACTGAAGCTTTCTTTTCTCCGGGCGCGTTCGTTTTCTTCAACAAAAGACTTATGAAATAGCGCGTCAACAACGAGGGAGCAGTATTAACCGACGTCGCCATCTGGAGATCGATAGCGATAGACGGTTTTAACGGCTTGATTAGCAGCTGGCCCAAAAAAGTGTTCGCTATATACGGGGTGACGATACCCACACCGATGCCCGCTGCAACCAGTGCACAAACCGTGATTGATGACGTGGTTTGTACCGAAAAGTAGTCGGGCATCCCATGTTTCAGAAGCTGTTCCTTGATTTTCATGCAAAGCTCATCAGTCTCGCTGATCGAAAGAATTCTCTCGCCTATGAGCATCGGGAGCTCAATCGTATCCGCGTCTTTCAATGGATGATTGAGTGGCAAGACGCAGACTGCCGGAGTCGTCTTGATCACCACGGGTTGAAAATCGCTGTGATTGAATTCGCCGGTCGCGAGCGCCAGATCAATCAAATCCTGATTCAGGAACCCCTCCAATTGATGGGTACTCATCGTTTGAATGCTGATATGCGTGTTGGGGTACTTTTTCAAGAACTCCCCGACAACCTCGGGTAACAACCCGATGCCCAAGGTCGGCGTGCAGCCAAGCCGCAACGTCTGCGTACCAGATTCACGCATGATCGCAACAATCGATTCAATCTTTTGCAGACCTGCAAAGTGCTGCTGGATGGCTTTGTACAAGAAGTTGCCCTCGCTGGTCGGCCTCAAACGCCCTTGGTGCAAATCAAACAGCGTGAGTTCTGTCGCACTCTGGAGTTCAGCAATACGACGGCTGATCGAGGGCTGCGTCGTGTTCAGCATGGCCGCTGCGCGGGTAGTCGTACCCGTTTGCATGACCGCCTTGAACGCTTCGATCTGCTGGAAATTGAGGTTTCTGGCCATATTGACTCTCCTTTGTACCCGCCAATCGGGTATATCAATTTTGAATTGACACACAAAATAATAGCATTTGCCCGTATAGGAACTCGACACTAGAGTTGGCGCGTAAACATTCGAGCCACCTTTCAAGCGATCCCGTAACAACCGGGTGGCTGAAGCCCGTAACGCCCCACGTCCCGATGAAACAGGAGTCCAGATGAGTACATCACCCATCGTCAAATCACCATGTCCGTGTCGCCGCCTTGGATCCGGAGCCGGGCATCATTTTTTTGGTTACTACAACAAAACAGTCTGGGACCGTAGCGGTCGCTACTTGCTCGCCAACCAGGTGGCGATGATGGATGCCAACCTGACTCCGAATCTTCCGGCGGAAGTGGGGTTCTTCGATCTCGAAAACGGCGACCGCTTCCATTGCCTCGACCGGACCACGGCCTGGAACTGGCAGATGGGTTGTCAACTGCAGTGGCTGGATGGCTCGCCACAGCGAGAAGTGATCTACAACTGCCGGACCGAGGACGCAAATTCCGTTTACCCCGGGTTCGGATCAACCGTATACAACATCGATACCGGCGTAAAAAGGGAACTGCCACTCCCGGTTTATGTGGTCTCGCCTGACAGCCGCTTCGCACTGTGCGTTGACTACAGTCGCCTGTACATCACCCATGAGACGATTGGCTATGCCGAAGACAATCCTCCGAGCCAAATGCCGAACGCGCCCGCCAACGATGGCATTCATTACATGGACATCGCCACAGGCCAGTCGCGACTGATCACCAGCTATGCGGATCTGCGCAACTTCAAGCCGGTCAAATCCATGGACAGGGCCATCCACTGGGTCAGCCACATCGAGATCAACCCGACTTCTTCGCGCTTCCTGATGCTGCATCGCTGGACCGAGCGCGTCAAGGATGAAACCTGTTTCCTGCACCGCCTGATTACGGTCAATCCAGACGGAACAGACATGCGCCTGCTGGAGGATTCGGATCATCCCCTGCCCCAGTTGGAAGAGAATTTCGATCCGAACGCGGTTGGAACCTACGACTACGAAAAGTCTGAGTATCAGATATCCCACCCCATGTGGTGCGCCAAGGATCGCATCATTGTCTGGGGCCCCCACGCTGGAAGCATCCACTATCACCTATACACCGACGCTGACAACGGCGAAGTCGAAATAATCGGGAAGAACATATTGAATGAGAATGGACACATGTCCTTTTCGCCAACCAACCGTCGCTGGCTCCTGAGCGACACTTATCCGGATTCGGAAACGCACGAGCGTATCCTCTTCCTGTATGACACAGAAGCCAACCGACGCTATGACATTGGCAGTTTTTACGCAGATCCAGGCTTGAAAAAGGAGAACCGCTGCGATTTGCATCCACGCTGGAGCCGCGACGGGAAACAGATATGCATCGACTCGGTTCATGAGTCGGAGCGCCAGATGTACCTCATCGACGTTTCCGGAATTACTGGCAACTGACTATCGCTTGGCTCGCTATCGTTGAATACATGGCGTTGTTGTTTGACATGGCACTGCAGTTTCATTTCTCAGAGAGGCTAATATGGCAAAGTTTTCGAAAAACATGACCATGATCGCTGCGGCAGCGTTTCTGCTTGCAGGCGCAATTGTTCCTGTGCATGCGCAGGCTGAGTTTCCGACCAAACCCGTTGTGGCAACCGTGCCATTCTCTCCAGGCGGGGGGAATGACATTTTGTTGCGCCTGATCTCGAAGCACGCCTCTTCGTTCCTTGGACAAACCCTGGTAGTGGAAAACAAGCCCGGAGCCGGCGGACAGATCGGCTGGACAGCCTTGGCAAAATCCCGGCCGGATGGCTACAGCATCGGCGCGACCAGCCTGCCCTCGATGGTGATCATCAAGGCCATGCGCCCCGAAACGCCTTTCGCCCTTGATGATTTCAAATACATCTGCAACATCCAGATCGACCCCATCGTCTGGCTGGTCAAGTCCGATAGTCGCTTCAAGACAGCGAACGATTTCGTCACACAGGCTTCGGACCCCCAGAAGAAAATCAATGTTGCCGGCGACGGCCCGCAGAGCAACGTCCAGCTTCAGCACCTGGCCGCGGCCAAGGTGTTGGGGCTATCCACCAACTACGTTTCCTTCAACGGATCCGGACCGGCGATCACCGCGCTGCTCGGTGGCCAGGTCGAGATCGCCGCGGCGACACTCAGCGCGGCGATGTCCAACATTGAAGCGGGAAAGATCAAGGCGCTGGTCGTTTTCAACGATGAGCCGTTGAGCGCAATCCCGGACGTTCCTACCGCATCGAAACTCTTCGGGAAGCCAATACCCTCGGTCGGCATGGCCGTCCGCGGACTGGCGGCCCCCAAGGGAATTCCCGACGACAAACTGGCGAAACTTGAAGCCGCCTTCCGGAAAGTCAGCGAGTCCAAAGCCTTCCTGGACGAAGCGAAGGAAATGGGCATCGTCGTCAAGTTTATGGGAAGCGCTCAAACGGAAGCGCACGTCAAGGAATCGATCAAGGAAGTCGAGGCCCTCAAGGACCTGCTGAAATAACAAGTTGAGCAGTCTGCGGTGGCCCATTCCGTCACGGGAATGGTCACCGCTTTTTCAGGAAACGAACGTATGGCAAAGATATCCCGAACCAAAGAATGCGGTTTTGCCGCCGCCATGGTCCTGCTTTCCGCGGCTTTTCTCATCCGCGCATTCATGTATCCGGCGGCATCTTCCCAGTTTCCACGCTTTCTCATGCTGCTTCAATTGATCTTCTCGATGGTCCTCTTCGTTCTATCGTTGCGCGTTCCGCAAGCGGCTGGAACAGGTAGTTTCCGGCTCGCAACCCTGTATCCGCCCATCAAGGTTTTCGTCGCTTCAGCGGTTTACGTGCTGGCCATCGGCTATCTCGGCTATTTCGCTTCTACGGCCCTGTTCCTTTGCGGCTCGATGTACTGGTTTGGAAAACACGGCCCCGTCGTGCTGATCAGTGTTTCCGGGGGATTCATCCTGACGGTCTATGCCTTGTTCGTTTTATTCATCGGGGTTCGCCTGCCCGAAGGCCTGCTGATCTAGCTCATCCTCATTGCGAAAAGAAAAGGCGACGATATGGAATCGATACTTAACGGAATCGCGCTGGGAGCGGTGCAAATGCTCGATCCCATGGTGCTTCTCCTGATCATGCTGGGAACCATCTTCGGGATCGTTATCGGCTCGTTACCCGGTCTCACCAGCACCATGGGCGTAGCTCTCCTTGTCCCGATCACCTTCGGGATGACTCCTGTCCAAGGGCTCTCGCTGCTTGGGGCGGTCTATTGCTCTTCGACCTACGCCGGCGCAATCAGCGCGATACTGATCAATATTCCCGGCACGCCGTCCAACTGCAGCACCTTGCTCGACGGTTTCCCGATGACCAAAAAAGGCCAGGCAGGCCTCGCCATCGCGCTCGCCACGGCGGCCTCGGCTATCGGTGGATTTATCAGCAACGTCGCGCTGCTTTTTATGGCTCCGCCGCTGGCAGAACTGGCGTTGCGATTCGGGTCTCAGGAATATTTCCTGCTCGCCCTCTTCGGTGTTTCCGTCATCGCCTCGCTTTCCGAGCGCAACCTGCTCAAGGGCTTCATCTCCGGCGTATTCGGTCTATTCCTGGCAGTCGTGGGCATGCATCCGATGACCGGCGATATCCGCTTCGCCATGGGCATCCCAGAGCTTTTCAACGGCATTCCCCTGGTCGTCGCCCTGATCGGACTCTATTCCTTGCCGGAGGTTGTCGAGAACATTTCTGGCACGTTGAAACAGGAAGCTGGCGTTCATGAAGTCAAGGGCATATTCGGGCAAATGATGGAGGTCTTCAAGTACAAGATGCTGATGTTCCGGGCCACCGTCATCGGCATCATCGTCGGCATCGTTCCCGGCGCCGGATCGAGCATTGCCGGATTTATCGCCTACGACGACGCCAAGAGAAATTCCAAAACTCCTGAAACGTTCGGAACGGGAAACCCTGAAGGTCTAGTGGCTTCCGAAACCGCAAACAACGCAGTTGTGGGAGGTTCGCTCATTCCCGCGCTGACCCTCGGCATCCCGGGCAACGCAGTGTCCGCGGTCATGCTTGGCGGATTGATGATCCACGGACTGAAACCGGGCCCCGGTCTGTTCACCGAAAATGCCGGCATCACCTACGGCTTCATCATCAGCATGTTCCTCGCAAATCTGGTTTTTGTTCCCGCCGGACTCGCCGTGGCGCGCTACGGGGTCAGCTTCATCAAGACCCCCGGCACGATCCTGGGTCCGCTCATCATTGCGCTTGGCGTCATCGGCGCATATGCACTCAATATGTCGCTGCTTGATGTATGGATCATGCTGGTCATCGGCCTGCTTGGTTACGTAATGAAACAGTTCGACGTCCCCAGGGAACCCTTGGTGCTTGGACTCGTTCTTGGCACCATGGCGGAGGGGGAACTCGCCAGATCACTGGCGCTCGTACAGAACGACGTCCCTGCATTGATCGGCAGCATGTTCACGCGACCTTTGTCCTTGATCATCATCGGACTCACTGCCATCTCGGTATTTCAAGGGCTGCGCTCGCAATTCAGGCAGAAAAAAGTCGATGCCTGAGAAAACAGCTTAACCTCGGCTTCCTGCCCTAACCTCGGAAAAAAAGCAGGGAGACGTCCACAAAAAAGCCCCCAGATTAACCGGGGGCTTTTTTCCTGGACAGATATACCAACTACCCGCGTCTCAGCGACTCATTCAGCGCCTCCAGCGCCTCGGAGCCCGGACACAGCTCCGCGACGCCGAGCTGGTTGAGCGGGGTTTCCACCGTATTCAGATAACGGTGCAGTTCCTCGCCGGTGGCATCGACGTAGATCAGGCCGGTGACGATCTCGCCGAGCGCATGCCGCTCCTGCAGGTAGTTCATCGCCCCGAGGCGGTCGGACGGGTCGTAGTCCTCGCCGAGCTTGCGCAGGCACAGGACGGAGCCGTCGTGCTGGACGACACGGCGCAGTTCGCCGGGGGCGTAGGTCGCTGTGATCTTGTCCTTGGGCAGGATCACGTCGAGCCGGTTGATCGCCTCATTGTGCTCGCGCACGTAGTCGTAGCTCTTGGTCGAGCCGGCGTGGTTGTTGAAGGTCACGCACGGGCTGATCACGTCGATCAGCGCCGGCCCGCGGTGGCGCATGGCGCCCTTGATCAGCGGAATGAGCTGCTCCTTGTCACCGGAGAAGCTGCGCGCGACATACGTGGCGCCAAGTTGCAGGGCCAGCGTCACCAGGTCGATCGGCGAGTCGTTGTTGACCACGCCACGCTTGCTCTTCGAGCCCTTGTCGGCCGTCGCCGAGAACTGCCCCTTGGTCAGGCCATAGACGCCGTTGTTCTCGACGATGTAGACCATATTGACGCCACGCCGCATGGCATGAGCGAACTGGCCGATCCCGATCGAGGCGGAGTCGCCGTCGCCGGAGACGCCTAGGTACAGGAGATCACGGTTGGCCATGGCGGCGCCGGTCAGCACCGAAGGCATGCGCCCGTGCGTGGTGTTGAAGCCGTGCGAGTTGCCGAGGAAGTAGTCCGGCGTCTTCGACGAGCAGCCGATGCCGGACAGCTTGGCGACGCGGTGCGGTTCGATGTCGAGGTCGAAACAGGCCTGGACGATCGAGGCGCTGATCGAGTCGTGGCCGCAACCGGCGCAGAGGGTGGAAATCGCCCCTTCGTAGTCGCGCTTGGTGTAGCCGAGCGCGTTCTTCGGGGTGTCTGGACGCAGCAGTTTGGGTTTGGCAAGATAGGTCATGAGGCCACCTGTTGACGCAACGGCGTCACGTTGTTTTGCTTGACGATATCGGCGATGCGGCCGGCGATGAAGCCGGCGGTGATCGGCGTGCCGTCGTAGTGCAGGACGCGGATCAGGCGCTTCGGATCGATGTCGCCTTCGTTGATGATCATCGTGCGCAGCTGGGCGCTTTCGTTCTGCTCGACGACGAAGACGTAGTCGTGGTCGGCAATGAAGTCCATCACCTCGTCGGGGAACGGGAAGGCGCGCACACGCATCAGATCGACATGCACGCCCTGCTTTTCCAGCAGGGCGAAGGCTTCGGCCATCGCCGGGCTGGTCGAGCCGTAGTAGATCGCTCCGTAGCGCGCCGGCTGGCTGGCCTTCTGGGTGACTGGCGCCGGCACGAGCTTGCGGGCGGTGACGAACTTGCGGCGCAGGCGCTCCATGTTGTAGACGTAGTCGGTGCCGGCTTCGCTGTACTTGGCGTAGGCGTTGCGCGTGGTACCGCGGCTGAAGAACGCGCCCTTGGTCGGGTGCGTGCCGGGAATCGTGCGGTACGGGATGCCGTCGCCGTCCACGTCGAGATAGCGGCCGAAGTTCTTGCCGGATTCCAGCTCCTCCGCGCTCATCACCTTGCCGCGGTCATATTGGCGGTTATCGTCCCAATCGAAGGGCTTGCACAGCACTTCGTTCATGCCGATGTCGAGGTCGGACATGACGAAGACCGGCGTCTGCAACCGCTCGGCGAGGTCAAAGGCTTGCGCGGTGAGGGTGAAGCATTCGTACGGGTCTTCGGGGAACAGCAACACGTGCTTGGTGTCGCCGTGCGAGGCGTAGGCGCAGGCCAGCAGGTCGGACTGCTGGGTACGCGTGGGCATGCCGGTCGACGGGCCGCCGCGCTGGACGTTGACGATCACCGCCGGGACTTCAGCAAAGTAGGCGAGGCCGAAGAATTCCTGCATCAACGAGATGCCGGGGCCGGAGGTGGCAGTGAAGGCACGCGCGCCGTTCCACGAGGCGCCGATGACCATGCCGATCGAGGCCAGTTCGTCTTCGGCCTGGACGATGGCGTAGCGCGCCATGCCGTTGTCCGGGTCGGTGCGGAACTTGCGGCAGTAGCTGGTGAAGGCTTCGATGACCGATGTGGACGGCGTGATCGGATACCAGCCGGCAACGGTCGCGCCGCCAAAGACGGCACCGAGGCCGCAGGCGTCATTGCCGTTGCTGAAGATGCGGTTGCCGACGCCGTCGGCACGCTCGACACGCAGGCCGATCGGGCACGGCAGATGCGCCTTGGCTTCGTCGTAGCCGATTTTCAGGGCCTGGACGTTGGAGGCGATCAGCTTCTCCTTGCCGCGGAACTGGTGGGCGAGCAAGCCTTCGACGACGGCGAAATCCATATCGAGCAGCGCGGTCAGCGCACCGACGTAGAGGATGTTCTTCATCAGCTGGCGCTGGCGCGGGTCGGTGTATTCGCGGGTGCAGATTTCGGTGAGCGGCAAACCGAGGACGACGATGTCGTCGCGGAAACGCGAGCGCGGCAGCATCTTGGTGCTATCGTAGAACAGGTAGCCGCCCGGCGACAGTTCGGCGACGTCGCGGTCCCAGGTCTGCGGGTTCATCGCGACCATCAGGTCGCAGCCGCCTTTGCGCCCGAGCCAGCCTTCGCCGGAGACGCGCATCTCGTACCAGGTTGGCAGGCCCTGGATGTTCGACGGGAAGATGTTGCGCGGCGCCACCGGGACGCCCATGCCCATCACCGCGCGGGCGAAGAGTTCATTCGCCGACGCCGAGCCGGTGCCGTTGATGTTGGCGAACTTGATGACGAAGTCGTTGCATTTCTGCAAAGGTTGCACGGTACTCATGTTCTGGGAGCCTCTCTGCCGGCCTGGGCGGTTTCAATGTAGAACTTCTGCATGTCCCAGGCGCCGGTCGGGCAGCGTTCGGCACACATGCCGCAATGCAGACAGATGTTTTCGTCCTTGACCATGACCCGCCCGGTCTTGAGGATGTCGGAGACGAGCAGGTCCTGGTCCTTGTTCTTCGCCGGCGCCTTCAACCGGCCGCGCAGGTCGTCTTCCTCGCCGTTGGCGGTGAAGGTGATGCACTCTGTCGGGCAGATATCGACACAGGCGTCGCATTCGATGCAGACCTTCGGGGTAAACACGGTCTGCACGTCGCAGTTGAGGCAGCGCTCGGCTTCGGAGCAGGCCATCAGGGGGTCGAAGCCAAGCTCCAGCTCGAGCTTGATGTCCTTGAGGGTCTTTTCCAGCGACTTGACCGGAACCTTCTTGCGCTCTTCCTCGGAGACCTGGTTGTCGTAGCTCCACTCGTGGATGCCCATCTTCTGGCTGGTCAGGGTGAAGGCGTGCGGCGGCCGGTCGGCGGTCTTCTTGCCCTTGCAGAAGAGGTCGATGGAAATCGCCGCTTCGTGGCCGTGCGCGACGGCGGTGATGATGTTCTTCGGGCCGAAGGCGGCATCGCCGCCGAAGAAGACTTTCGGCAGGGTCGACTGGAAGGTCTTCTCGTCAAGGACCGGCAGGCCCCACTTGTTGAACTCGAGGCCGATGTCCTTCTCGATCCACGGAAAGGCGTTCTCCTGGCCGATGGCGACGAGCACTTCGTCGCATTCCATGAAGACGTCGGGTTCGCCGGTCGGAACGAGGTTGCGCCGGCCTTTCTCGTCGTATTCGGCCTTGACGATCTCGAACTTGACGCCGAGGAGCCTGCCGTTCTCATGCACGAATTCCTTGGGGACGTGCATGTTGATGATCGGGATCTGCTCGTGCAGGGCTTCTTCCTTCTCCCACGGCGAGGCTTTCATTTCGTCGAAACCGCTGCGTACGACGACTTTCACGTCAGTGCCGCCGAGACGACGGGCGGAACGACAGCAATCCATGGCGGTGTTGCCGCCACCGAGGACGATGACTCGCGGGGAAATCGTGGTGGTGTGGCCAAAGGCGACGTTCGCCAGCCAGTCGATGCCGATGTGGATGTGCTTGGCCGCTTCCTGACGGCCGGGAATATTGGCGTCGCGGCCACGCGGGGCGCCGGTGCCGACGAAGATGGCATCCCATTGGTCACCCTCGGTCATTTCCTTGAGGCTCTTGACCCAATGGTTGAGGTGCAGCTTCACACCGAGATCGAGAATGTAATTGCACTCTTCGTCGATGACGCTGTCGGGCAGCCGGAACTTCGGAATCTGCGTGCGCACCATGCCGCCGGGCGCCTTGCCGCAGTCGAAGATGCTGACTTCGTAGCCTTGCAGCACGAGGTCGCGCGCCACCGTCAGCGAAGCGGGGCCGGCGCCGATGCAGGCGACGCGCTTGCCGTTCTTCTTCTCCGGGGCCACAGGCAACCGGGCCGAGATGTCGTCCTTCATGTCGGCGCAGACACGCTTCAGGCGGCAGATCGCCACCGGCTCCTTGTCGATCCGCCCGCGCCGGCACGCCGGCTCGCACGGCCGATCGCACACCCGTCCCAGAATCCCGGGAAAGACGTTCGATTTCCAGTTGATCATGTACGCTTCCGCGTAGCGCCCCCCGGCAATCAGCCGGATGTATTCAGGCACCGGTGTGTGCGCCGGACACGCCCACTGGCAGTCCACTACCTTGTGGTAGTAAGCGTCTCCGCCTGTATTCGTCGGTTTCACGTGATGAAAACTCCACTTGCTAACTAAAAGGTCGACAAAAAAGTCGACTCCCAAAAAGGCCCAGCAAAAATGAGTGTAGCACCCAGCGCATAGCGTTAGGAATTGCTAAATATTTCGTTAAATGTGACTAATCGGAACAACTTGCGAAACGCAAAATACGCTAACCTTCTCCGTACTCAATAATTTCAGGGAGTTCCCTATGGCTTTGCGAGCACTGATTTTTGATGTCGACGGAACCTTGGCCAACACCGAGCGCGACGGGCACCGTCCAGCGTTCAATGCCGCTTTCGCGGAAATGGGGCTGCCCTGGCATTGGGACGAATCGTTCTACGGCACCTTGCTGGTCAAAGGGGGTGGTCTGGAACGCCTGTATTTCTACGCCGAGCATTTCGATCCGGCAACGCGCGCTCGCCCCGACTTCGACGATCTGATGCATCGCGTCCACGACATCAAGACGCGCAATTACCAGCGCCTGTTGGCCGCGGGAGCCATTCCTCTGCGCGCAGACATCGGGCAATTGATCTGCGATGCGCGTACCGAAGGCGTGCGCCTCGGCATCGCGTCGAGTTCCAAGCAGGAAAACGTTGTCGGCCTGCTGCGTGCCAACCTCGGCCCGAACGCCGATGCGTGGTTCGACGCAATCGTTTCAGGAGAACTGGTGCAGGCCAAGAAGCCGTCGCCCGACGTCTACAAGAAAGTGCTTGAGCAACTCAACCTCCCCGCTCGCGATTGCCTTGTCGTCGAAGACTCCGCGCATGGCCTCGCCGCCAGCCTGGCCGCAGGCATTCCCACGGTAATCACGCTGAGCGACTACACGCACGACGAGGATTTCGAGGGTGCCAGAATGGTCCTGCACGAGACGGACCATTTGTCGCTGGATGCGCTGCGCCTGTGGCACGCCACGGCTAGCACGAGCTAACTGCAGCCGACACTCGTCAATCGGCCAGGAGGCGGGGGCTCCCCCGCCGTTTTCCTAACCCACCAGCCGCCCCTATCAGACACAGCATCTGACGCACCCAAGCCGGGCAAATCAAAACTCTCGCTTTCAGTGTTTTGATACTGCGAGGAGGCAAACGCCAACGATGATGGATACGGCGCCAGCCAGCGTCGTGTGCCGGATTTTTTCCTTGAGAAGGACAAAACCGAATCCCATTGCGAAAATGATCGACATCTGGCGGATCGGAGTGGCAATGCTGACAAAAACCTCCTTGAGTGCCACTCGAAAGAGCATGAACGACAGATAAAGCGCCACCCCGCCAAGGAACATGGCCCACAGATTCGCCCCTTTCACAAGCGATCGCTGCTTGCTGAAAAACAGCGCAACCAGCATGTTCACGGTCATGAACGACAGGATGAAGGCAAGATAGGTACTCCCCTCAAACCGTCCGACACTGGCCTTGTCGAAAATCGCACCGATCGAGTAAACAAGCGATGCGGCCAATGCCCAACGTGCACCAGCATAATCACCATGCCAACCCAACGCCTTTTTCACTTCATCCCAGGAGAGCGTTTTCAGCTTTATGCACGCAGCACCAACGAACGTCAGCGCAATGCCTGCCGAGGCAAGCACACCGATACGCTCAGAAAGGAACAGTCTGGCCCAGAGCGGAATCAACACCGGCCCCAGTACAGTCAACGGGTAAAGCGCCGAGATATCCCCCATCTGGTAGGCCGTCGCGCAAAACATCTGATACATCACATAAAACAGCGCTGCCAGATAGATCATGGGCAAATCACTCCAGGCAAAGACACCAAGCCCGTCATGGCGCCAGACGTCCCCCCAGGCAACCAGTGTCGCCACAAGAAAGAATCCGGGAAGCAAATAGGGATCCTTTCCCCGCGTTTTGAGAAGCACGCTGTACGAGGCGTGCATAAACGCCGAACCGGCGATCATCAGCAGGTGGTGCAACTGCATGAAACGATTTCCTTGCACAAATGGTGTGTGTTTCAGGAACGGTCGGCTCTCTTTTCCTTGAGCGAACGTTTGGCGTAGACATCGAAACGACCGGCATTCCCTTCCAGCGAGAAGCTCACCGTGCCGCCGGCAACGGCGGGTGCCTTGCGAGGCCGTTTGACCACGACGCGGTGCGACGCCAGCGCCAATGCCGCTTCGAGAAGCCTTTCCGCGTCCACGTCATCGCCTACCAGGGGGCGAAACAGGCGCATCTCCTTTTTTACCAGCGCGCTCTTGTCCCGATGCGGAAACATCGGATCGAGGTAAACCACCTGAGGCACGTTCTCGTCCCAGTCACGCAGCATCTGAATGGCGTCACCGACACGCAAACGCATTCTGGCGACGATCGGCGCAACCTCCGGGTCACTGCGAGCGCGTGCCAGGCCGTCATCCAGCAGAACGGCGATCAACGGCTGGCGTTCAATCAGCGTCACCTCGCAACCGAGCGTCGCAAGGACGAACGCATCCCGCCCCAAACCGGCCGTCGCATCGACGACCGTCGGGCGAACCCCCGTCTGAATGCCAACGGCCTTGGCGATCATCTGGCCGCTGCCGCCACCGAACTGGCGGCGATGCCCGACTGCACCACCAACGAAATCAACGCGGATCGGACCGGGCGCCCCTGCACCGAGGTCAGCCAGTTGCACGCCATGCCCGTCGCACTGCAGGGAAAAATCGGCTTCGCCCCCGAGCGGCAAACCGAGCTGCTGTGCCAGGTCTTTTGCACGCAGTACCGCGTCCTCGGAAAGCGCCTCGACGCGCACCAGCACGCCCGACCGTTTATTCCCCACCGTACTCCGCCCTTTGCATGGACGAAGTACCCAGGCTGACGCATTTCTTCGCCAGGATATCCGTCGGGTCAAGCACAACAACGGTTTTTCCGGCCACCGGAAGTGCATCGCTCCTCTCGACCAGAAGGGGCAACTCGGTACAGCCAAGAACGATTATTTCCGCGCCTCGTACGACCAGCGAGGTCATCGCCTGCATGAGATCATCCACGCATTGGCCGGTTGTAAACCCGGCCTTGACGCCTTGCGGCCCGTAGATGGCATCCATCACCCGCTTCTGATTTTCCGTGTCGGGAACGATCAGTTCAAACCCGGCCGGCACGATCACATCGTGATAGACACGGCTACCGATCGTGCCGCTCGTCGCCAACAATCCGACCGCAGTCCGACCCTTGCAGCATTTCTTGATGTATTCCACCGTTTCGAACAGCATATTGACGATCGGAATCGACAGATACGGCTGAATCCGCTCGACGAAGGCATGCGCCGTATTGCAGGGAATGGCGATGATATCCGCCTCGTCAGCCTCGAGTTTTTTGCACGTCGAATACAGCGCAATGGTCGGATCAACACCATTACCGAGCAGATTTTCCGTACGGTCAGGGATTTGCGGATTCTGCTCGACAACCACCTTCAAATGTTCCTGATCGCGTTTCGCCGGCGTATTGCGCACGATCTTGTTCATGAAATCGACGGTCGCTGCCGGACCGACGCCTCCGACCACGCCGATCTTGAACGGCCTGGCCTTCTGCGCAGCCCGGCCCGACGCCGCGTAATCGGCGTAGATCTGGTTCGCATCGATGATCGGAATACCCCGTTCGTGCAGCACGTCGATCACCACCGGTATTTCGGAGAAGCCCGGCAGGATCAGTTCCGCTCCCTGCCCGGCAAGATCCTCGCAAGCCCGCAGCAGTTTTTCCACCGACGCGCCGCGCAAGCATCCTGCCTTGATGCCATCGGGACCATAGATGGCCGGCATGACGCAATCGCGCTGCACATCGTCCGCCGGATACCGGAGCGTCCACTCCGAAGCCGGAAAATAACGCTCGAATAGTCCCTGATCTCGCACGTAATCGGAAGTCAAGACGCCGAGGCTCCTGACGTCCGGATGATATCGACGCACATAGTCGCACAGCGCCTCCATCATATTGACGACAGGCAGTGTCGCCTCGGCAGCGATTTCGTCGATGAATGTGTGGCTGAGAAAGCAAGGCAGGAGCACCGTGTCGACGTGCCGCGCCGCAAAAGACTGGATCATGTCGAAGACGTAGATCTTTCGACCATTTTGCGATGCACCACGACCCCCTGGGCTTTCCTCTTCGCGAAACGGATGTTGTTCGAAGAGGATATCCGGTTGACTCGAGGCGCTCCTCGCCGGCAACGCCTTCACCAGTTTGAAAAATGCGTCGGCGGCGCCCAACGCGCCAACTCCTCCGACAATAGCAAAACGCCGCCTGTTTCGTTGATCCGGCACAACACTATCCTCCAAAAAAGAAACCGCGGCGACCAGGCACCGCGGCTCCATTCGCTTCAATGTTCAGAAAAACAACCTAGGCCCATTTTTCAACGTCCAGTTCCTTCTCGGCCTTGGCCACGATGGCACTCCCCGCAATGTCGCCCGTGACGTTCAGGCTGGTGCGCCCCATGTCGAGCAACGCATCGATACCCAATATCATGGCGTAGGCCGCCGCTACGGCCGAACCGGTCTCGACTTTCAGACCGATCGACTCGAGGACCATCAGCAGCATTATCGCACCTGCACCCGGCACACCGGCCGTGCCGATGCTGGCCAGCGTCGCCGTAATGACGACCGTCAGTTGCTGATCGATGGTCAGCGGGTGGCCGGTCGCATAGCCGATGAACATCGCACAGACACCAAGATAAATTGCCGTTCCATCCATGTTGATGGTGGCGCCAAGCGGCAGGGTGAAGGAACTGATGTTGCGAGGAACACCGAGGTTTTCCTCGGAAACACGCATCGTCACAGGCAAGGTACCGCTCGAAGAACGCGTTACGAAGGCGGTGATCATCGCTTCGTTAGCTCCTTTCAGGAAACGGAACAGTCCCAGGTTGAAAACGGCAAGAAGACCTCCGTAGCACAGGAAAAGATGCGCCACCAGGCCAAGATAAACGGCCAGCGTGACCATCAGCAACGGCCCGAGGGCCTTCGGCCCTTGCTGTGCGAACACGATGGCAATAAGGAAGAACACGCCTATCGGGGCGTACTGCATGATGCCGCGAACCAGTCGGTACATGGTTTCCGCCGCTGCGTTGATCAACTGGAACAGATTCTCTGCATGCTTGGCCAAGGCGGCATCCTTTGCGTCCTTGACGTAGGAAATGGCCAGACCGAACAGCACCGAGAAGAAGATGATCGGCAGCACGTCCCCTTTCGCCAGCGACTCGGCCGGATTGGTTGGGACGATATTGAGCAGAATCGAGGCGATTGTCGGTGATTCCGCCACCTTGCCCTTGATCGCCTCGTTACCGACGATGTTCATGCCGTCCCCGGGCTGGAGAATGTTGGCGAACACCAGCCCGATGGTCACGGCCACCGCAGAGGTCAGCAGGTAATAGACAACAATCTTCACCCCGACCCGCCCCAGACGGGAAGGCGCAATGCTCGCTGCTCCGGCGATGAGGGAGAAAAGAATGACCGGCACCACGATCATCTTCAGCAGACGGATGAAAAGATCACCAAAAAACTTCGTGTTATCGACGAAGCCCTTCACCGTACCCGGATCACCATACCCCAGAGCAATACCCACCACGGCGCCGGCAATCAATCCGATCAGTATCCGAGATAACAGATTCGACTTGAAATACCAGTCCAGCATCCCTTTGTTCTCACTCACGATGACACCTCCCTAGAAGAAGCGACTGCAGTTGAAAAAACAAACGACAAACAATGCAACACAGGCTTCGATACGCAACTGACGATCTGGAATCAGCATAGATGACCCACTCGCCTTTTGCGAAACATCCGCACGCCGAAAAAAACCTCATGCGACCGTGAAGAAAACAGCCCGGCAGACGTGACGCCTGCCGGGCTGTTGTTCTGTCGCCCCGGACCAGCCGGGGCAAGGCCAGGATCGTACTCGGAACCAAGGTCGCTTACACCGTCACACTCTCCGCCGCTTCCTTGAACTCCTCGATCTGATCGAAATTCATGTAGCGATACACATCCGCCGCCTTGGCATTTACCGCCTGAATTTGCTCCATGTACTCGGCGGCGGTCGGGATTTTGCCCATCAGCGAACACATCGCCGCTAGCTCGGCCGAACCGAGGTAGACGTTGGTGTCGATCCCCAGGCGGTTGGGGAAGTTGCGCGTCGAGGTGGACATCGCGGTGCTGCCCTTCTTGATCTGCGCCTGGTTGCCCATGCACAGCGAACAGCCCGGCATTTCCATGCGCGCACCGCTCTTGCCGAGTACGCCGTAGTAGCCTTCCTCGGAAAGGATCATGGCGTCCATCTTGGTCGGCGGCGCGATCCACAGACGAGTCGGAATGTCGCTCTTGCCGTCGAGAATCTTGCCGGCGGCGCGGAAGTGGCCGATGTTGGTCATGCACGAACCGATAAATACTTCGTCGATCTTGGCGCCGGCGACTTCGGAGAGCAGCTTGACGTCATCCGGGTCGTTCGGGCAGGCGACGATCGGCTCCTTGATGTCGGCGAGATCGATCTCGATCACGGCGGCGTACTCGGCGTCGGCGTCGGCCTTCAACAGTTGCGGATTGGCGATCCAGTCTTCCATGGCCTTGATGCGACGCGCCAGCGCCTTCGCGTCCTGGTAACCGTTGGCAATCATCCACTTCAGTAGCGTGGCGTTCGAACGCAGGTACTCGATGATCGGTTCCTTGTTCAGCTGCACGGTACAGGCGGCGGCGGAGCGCTCGGCGGAAGCGTCGGTCAGTTCGAAGGCCTGCTCGACCTTGAGATCCGGCAGACCTTCGATTTCGAGGATGCGGCCGTTGAAGACGTTCTTCTTGCCCTTTTTCTCGACGGTCAGCAAACCCTGCTTGATGGCGTAGAACGGAATCGCATTGACCAGGTCGCGCAGCGTGATGCCGGGATTCATTTGACCCTTGAAGCGCACCAGCACCGATTCGGGCATGTCCAGCGGCATCGTGCCGGTGGCGGCAGCGAAGGCCACCAGGCCGGAACCGGCCGGGAAGGAGATGCCGATCGGGAAGCGGGTGTGCGAGTCGCCGCCGGTGCCGACGGTATCCGGCAGGCACATGCGGTTCAGCCAGCTGTGGATGACGCCATCGCCCGGACGCAGCGAAACGCCGGAACGGGTGGTAATGAAGCCCGGCAGTGTCCGGTGGGTCTTGATATCGACCAGCTTCGGATAGGCCGCGGTGTGGCAGAACGACTGCATGACGAGGTCGGCCGAAAAGCCGAGGCAAGCCAGATCCTTCAGTTCGTCGCGGGTCATCGGACCGGTGGTGTCCTGCGATCCGACGGTGGTCATCTTCGGCTCGCAGTAGGCGTTCGGGCGGATGCCCTTGCCTTCCGGAAGTCCACAGGCACGGCCGACGATCTTCTGCGCCAGCGAGAATCCCTTGCCCGTATCGGCCGGTTCCTGCGGCATCTTGAACAGCGTCGAGGGCGGCAGACCGAGTGCTTCACGGGCGCGCGCCGTCAGGCCGCGACCAATGATCAGGGGGATGCGGCCGCCAGCACGCACTTCGTCGAGAATGACCGGGGTCTTCAACTGCGATTCGGCAATGACCTGGCCGTTCTTCAGCGCAACGACCTGGGTCGTCGCGACATCGATCTTCAGCTCGATCTCGTCGCCCATTTCCATTTGCGCCACGTCGATTTCAACGGGCAATGCACCGGAGTCTTCCAGGGTGTTGTAGAAGATCGGAGCGATCTTGGAACCCAGCGCGACGCCGCCGCAACGCTTGTTCGGCACGAAGGGGATGTCCTCACCAGTCCACCACAGCACGGAGTTGGCTGCGGACTTGCGTGAGGAACCGGTGCCTACCACGTCGCCGACGTAGGCGATCAGGTTGCCCTTTTGGGCCAACGCTTCGAGCTGCTTGATCGGGCCACGCACACCGGGCTGATCCGGTTCGATGCCGGGGCGCGGGTTCTTCAGCATGGCGAGGGCATGCAGCGGGATATCGGGACGGGTCGTCGCGTCCGGTGCCGGCGAAAGGTCGTCGGTGTTGGTTTCGCCGGTGACCTTGAACACCGTCAGTTTCTGGCTGGCGGGAACTTCGGGGCGCGAGGTAAACCATTCGGCATCGGCCCACGACTGCACAACGGCTTTGGCGTTGGCCACGCCCTTGTCGGCCAGCGCCTTGACATCGTTGAAGTAGTCGAACACCAGCAGCGTCTTTTTCAAGGCTTCCGCGGCGACGGCGCCGACTTCGGCATCGGCCAGCACATCGATCAGCGGCTTGACGTTATAACCGCCAAGCATGGTGCCAAGCAACTCGGTCGCCTTGGCGCGGGAAATCAGCGGACAGGACACTTCGCCCTTGGCCACCTTGGCCAGGAACTCGGCCTTGACCTTCGCGGCGTCATCGACGCCGGCCGGAACGCGATAGGTAATCAGCTCGACGAGCGCCTGTTCCTCGCCTTTGGGCGGGTTCTTGAGCAGATCGATCAGTTCCTGGGTCTGCTTGGCGCTCAACGGCAGCGGCGGGATGCCTTGGGCGGCGCGTTCAGCTACGTGTGCGCGATACGATTCCAGCATGAGAACGTCCTTTCAGAAAAGTCAAAAAATGGGAAAGCCCGAATGTTCTGGACGGCCATTGTACGGCCCCGTCATGCACCAGCACGCCCCTGGCAACTTGATATTATTTCAGCAGGTACTGCGGATTGTGCACGAAACGCACTAGGAGACAAGCAGCACCGTTTCACCTGCATAATCAACCTGCTGACCCGGACGCAGCTTGGCCCGCTTGCGGGTTTCCACCAGCCCGTCCACGCGAACCTTCCCTTCTTCGATCTCGGCATGTGCCATTCCTCCGGAATGGCACAACCCGGTCGTTTTCAGTAGTTGATCGAGCTGGATGTACTCACCGCGTACCTGGAGCGAAATGGACATGGGCGCAACCTCAAAGTTCAAGCGGCGGAAGACCGTAGCGACGGCGCGCCCGGTCGCAATCGTCATCGCCGATGCCGAGCGGCGCGTAGGGCGCGAAATCCCGGCACGGTCCCGGCCGCTCGCGATAGATCGAGCAGCGCACGCTGCGGCCAATCTCGCCTTCGAGGGCGATGCAGCGCGGCGGCGCATCGTCGGTACCGACCATGCGCACCAGCGTCGCGGTCAAGGGAATCGTCATGTCTTCAGGGACGCCGCCTTTCCCCGGGGTAGCCAGGTCCTGGCGGTGGAAATCGACACGAAAGGCGGCGCAACAGGCGCCACAACTCAAGCAAGGATGTTCAGGCACGATCTGACTTCAACTGTAAAAAAACGCGCAGATTGTCGCGCAGCACCGCGTTTGCCGCAAACGCCGCTGTGGCGCCGCGCGTTCCCTGCGTTTCGGCGATTCAACGTCCGTCCGGAGACAGTTTCTGCTTCAGCCAGTCTCCCTCGGGGGCCGAGTGCGCCCGCATCGATTGAAGAAGCTGCGCGGGAGCCTCCGACACATTCAGCAACTCGACGTGATCGGACTTGACGAAGCCTTCGGCAGACATGTGCCGAACCATCGCCAGCAACGGATCGAAAAAGCCGTTTATGTTCAGCAACCCGACCGGCTTTCTGTGGATGTGCAACTGCGCCCAGGTGACAATCTCGAACAACTCGTCAAGCGTGCCGAAACCGCCTGGCAGGGCGACAAAACCGTCCGCCCTGTCGGCCATCGCCGCCTTGCGCGCATGCATGCTATCGACGACGACCATTTCGCTGGCCTGCGGGTGCGCCAGCTCGCGCTCCGCCATAAAGGTCGGGATTACTCCGAACACGCGGCCGCCGGCTTCCAGCACGCCATCGGCGACGACGCCCATCAGCCCGACGTGGCCGCCGCCCCAGACCAGCTCGATGTTTTCCCTGGCCAGCAGCCGGCCGAATGACGCTGCCGCTGCCGCATACTGTGCATCACGCCCCGAGGACGCGCCACAAAAAACACAAATCGAACGCATGATTCATCTTCCCGGACAAAAACCGATTATCCTCGCATCCGATCTGCACGGCCAGTCTCAGGGAAGATCGACAACGGCGCGATACAACCGGTGCCCGGAATCACGGTATTTGCGCTCGAACGGCGTCAGCGGCTGCGCGGCGTCGAATTCCTCGCCAGTCACCGGGCGGCCGGTCAGTGTCGCCACCGCCAGGCAGAATTCGTCGATATAGATCCGCCAGTTGCTGCGACACTCCAGCCGCCCACCGAGTCCGAGCATCGCCGGAAAAACGGGATGGCCGTGCCAGCGCCGTGAGAGGTGGCCGATCTTCGGCCAGGGATTCGGGTAAAGCAGATAGTGGCGCGATAAGCGGACACCCGCATCGAGCAGCAATCGCCAATAGTCCACAAGATCAGCGCGTACCAGGTCGAGATTCGGCGGCAGCGTCGCCGCATCGAAGCGCCCGAGACGCACCTCGGATTGATCGACACCGATCACGTAATGATCGGGAAACGTCCTGGCCAGGGCGATCGAGCTTTCACCGACACCGCAACAGGAATCGAGGATCAGCGGCACGTTCGCGGCTTCGCGCTCGCGCCGGGCGAAGCTGGCCTCGAACGCCGCGCGATTGTAGTCGGCATACGGCTTGCGGAACGGCGCCTGGCGATGGCGTTCCAGCAAGCGACCAAGCTGCTCGTGGATACCCTGTTGGGCACTGGCGGGAACACGGGAGTTGGCGCGCATGAGAACTTACATCAAGCCAGTAGCAACCGCCAACGCGGCATCAACGTCGGCCACCGAGGTCAGCGACCGGACACGGCCGTACAGCGCTTCGGCCTGCGGATAACAACGGCGCAGCGAGTTCAACCACAGCTTCAGCCGTCCCGGCGCGTGCCGGGCGAAGACGCATTGCTTCACCCGCTGCCAGAATTCGTCGAGCAGCGGCGCGAGTTCCCTCCACTCGGCATCACGGTCCACAGCACCTCCGGCAGCACGGATGCGGCGGGCCAGAAACGGATCGGCCACCGCCCCGCGTCCGATCATCACATCGCTACACCCGGTCAATTCCCGGCAACGGCGGTAGTCGGACTCCGACCACACCTCGCCGTTGGCCACAACCGGTACGGAGACCGATTCGCGCACCCGGGCGATCCATTCCCAGTGCGCCGGCGGACGATAGCCCTGTTCCTTGGTGCGCGCATGTACCACTAGCGACGCAATGCCGCCGGATTCAAGCGCCGATGCACACGCCAGCGTCTTCTCCGTATTGGAGACGCCGAGTCGCATCTTGGCCGTCACCGGAATGCCACGGGGCACCGCGCCTCGCACTGCGGCGGCAATGCGCGCCATGAGAGCCGGATCTTCGAGTAACATAGCCCCGCCGCCATGACGATTTACCGTCGGCGCGGGGCAGCCGAAATTGAGATCGATGCCGGCCGGACCAAGTTCGGCGAGCCGCCCCGCCGATTCGGCCATCCGCTCGGGATGGCTGCCAAGCAACTGAACAAAAACGGGAGTTCCGGCGGGAGTACGACTGCCATCAAGCAACTCGGGGCAAACGCGGCGGAAGGTGCGCAGCGGCAGGCGGGTACCGGTCACGCGCACGAATTCCGACACGGCACCATCGTACCCCCCCAGACGCGTGAGCAAATCGCGCAACAGGCTGTCGGCCAGCCCCTCCATCGGAGCCAGAATCACCTTGCCCATCCGCAATCAACCGAACAAAGCGTCGATGTCCAGATCGTCGGCGACTCGCACCGTTTCCGGCTCGGCGCGGACGATCGCGCCTTCGGCAAGCAGGCTCTCGTAGCCGCACACCCGGTTGCGCCCGTGCTCCTTGGCGTAATACAGCGCCTCGTCAGCCCGGCCGAGGGCATCGGTGGGCACGTCGAAAGCGGATACCGCGGTGAAGCCGATCGAGCACGTCACCTGTCCGACCTGGGGAAATTCGTGTTCTTCGACGGTCCGGCGCAAACGCTCAAAACCAGCGGCAGCAAGCTGTTCGTTGTCCGCGTTGAGAATCACTACAAACTCTTCGCCGCCGAAGCGGAACAGACGATCGCCGTCGCGGAATGTCCGACGCATCAGTTCGCCCATGCGCAGGAGCACCTCGTCGCCGAAGAGATGTCCGAAGGAGTCGTTGATCCGTTTGAAGTGATCAATATCGACGACACACAGCCAGGCCGGGGAATCGTTTTCCTCGCCATGACGCCGCTCGCTACAGGGCAGGCATTCGCAACCTGGCGCGGACGCCGACGTCAGCAGGCGATCGAAGGTTTCATCGAAAGTCTTCCGGTTGAGCAGGCGCGTCAACGAATCCAGCTCGCTGTAATCGAGCATCCGGATCTGGTTGCCGAAAATCCGCGCCAGCATCTCCACGCCGGCAAAACGATCGTTCGCAACCGGAATATCGCTCCCGAACGCCAGGATCAGATCCTCGTCGCACAACTCCGACGATTCGAGCCGGAGCGCCCCGCAATGCTGGCCGGCATCGCTGCGCAGCACCATCCCGCTGTTATTGACGGCATCAACGAGGATTTCCGGCCACGGCGAAGCGTCGGGCCTGACGGTTGTCGTGCCGTTACACACGCGAAGCCCCAGCCCCCGGCGCGCATCACACGAAAATACACCAACCTGCGTGCGATCCCCGAGCAGCGACGCCACCGCGCCGACCAGCATGGACGGCAACCGGGCACGATCCCGGCAGGATGAAATCGACTCGATGCTTTGAAGGAGTGGCAACACGATCTGGCGGAAAAGGCGCTATGCGATAATCCGATGATTTTATGTGGTCAGGCCAGCCTCGACAATAAAATTTTTTGATGCCGAACATCATCGCCAAACCGCCCACTCGCGTAGTGCTGGACACCAATATCGTCATGGACATGCTGCATTTCGGCGATCCGCGCACGGCCGCCTTGCGTGAAGCAGTGGCTGGCCGACGGGTACAGTGTTTCAGCGACACCAGGTGCCTGGCGGAGCTCGAACGCGTCGCCGCCTACCCGCAGTTTCGGCTCCACGACGACGAACAGCGAGCTTTACTGTTGACCTACCGCGGCATCATCACGCAGTGCGAACCGGAGAACAACAGCGTGGCTCCGGCACTCCCGCGCTGCCGCGACGCCGACGATCAGAAATTCCTCGAACTGGCCGCCCGCTGTGGCGCATGGATGCTCGTCACGCGCGACAAGGAACTGTTGCGCCTTGCCCGCCCTCGCCGGCTGCCGGCGCCGTTCGCCATCGTCAACGCCGACGATGCGGGGCATCTACTCCTTGAGCTTGCGCCGGAAGACCCAGCGCACCGCGTCTGACGCCGCGGGATCGAACGCGTAGCCTTCCTCGGCAAAGTCGCGCAAGGCTGCCGGTTCAACGAGACGCCGGGTGATCGCGTAGCGAGCCATCAGTCCCCGTGCGCGCTTGGCGTAGAAGCTGACCACCTTGTACCGGCCGCCGCTCCAGTCCTCGAACACCGGCTGGACGACCGATGCCGCCAGCGCCTTCGCCTTGACCGACTTGAAATATTCGGTCGACGCCAGATTGACCACGGCCGCCGCGCCTGACTCGCGCAACGCGAGATTCAAGGCCTCGGTGATCCGCACATCCCAGAAGGCGTACAGATCCTTGCCGCGCGGGTTGGCGAGGCGGATGCCCATCTCGAGGCGATACGGCAACATCAGGTCAAGCGGACGCAACACGCCGTAGAGACCGGAAAGGATGCGCAGATGCGTCTGGGCAAAGCGCAGATCGTCTCCCGACAGCGACGGCGCGTCGAGCCCCTCATAGACATCGCCGTTGAACGCCAGCACCGCCTGCTTGGCTTTCTCCGGAGGGAACGGCACGCCCCATTCCTGGTAACGCGCGACATTGAGCGCCGCCAGTTGATCACTGATGCCCATCAGCGATCCCACCTCGGCCGGCGACAACTGCCGCAGCCGGTCGATCAACAGTTGCGACTGGTCGAGGAAACCGGGTAACGACGCCTCCGTGGTCGTCGAAGGCGTCTGGTAGTCAAGTGATTTTGCAGGCGAAAGCAGGATGATCATGGCGGAAACGGGAGCTTGACGAACGGAGATGGACAAGGCCTGCGCTTTCGATGCGTACATCCGCATCGAAAGCGCGGCACGGCGCTTGCTACAATAGCCGATTATCCGAATCGCTGGAAACACGCCATGAAACGCAACCGCCTCTCCTCCCGCAAACGCATGTCCTCCGACGCCACCGAACTCGGCCGCCTGGCCACCGGCCTGGCCGAAGCCGGCGGTCGCCTCGAGCGCGAATTCTGGGAAAGGCAGCTCGCCGACCTGATCGACCGCATCCTCCAGGACGGCGGCGAAGACGATCTCAACGCGGCGCTCGACCGCCTGTTCGATTCGCACGCCGGGGCGCACGACTGCCTCGCCGATACCATCGAGGCGCGCGCCGAATCGTGCGTGCTGACCCATCAGGGGCAGGACTACGACATCATGCTGTTCAACGCTCCGCTGCTGGCCTGGTCGCGCTTTTCGATCCCCGCCGGAACCATCCCCGGCAAAACCCTGGAAGCGCTCAAGGTACAGCTCGGCGCCCACGTCTTCTCCGGTGCCGCGCAGATCGCGTTGGTTGACTACCTGTACAGCCCCGACCAGTTGCCACGCAGCTTCGTCGACACCTGGCAGCTCATGCGCGACCTAGGCGGCGCGGCCTTGTGCAACAAGGCGCCGGCCCTCGACGTCTCGGCCTTGCCGGAGACCAACCAGTTCCTCTCCGACACCCGCTACCTGATCGGTGCAGTCGCCGTCCCGCGCGGCATGCCTTTGTTCCGCTGGAACGAAGACGACAGCGTCACGCGCGAATCGGCGCTGAAGGAATGGATCAAGCAGGGCTGCCCGTCGCTGGAGCCGCTGCTCGCCGGCTGCGCCTTCCAGCCGCTGCTCGCCGACGCCTACCACGCCGCCTGCCGCCTCGCCGACATGGCCTCGCGTCCGTACTCGCTGCGCGCCTCGGTCGCCTTCCTGCAGACCACCCTCGGCAAGTCGGCCGAGTCGCTGCGGGCAATCATCGGCGGCTTTCACGACAAGCGTCTTGAGGAATACCGCATCGGTTTCGGGCCGCGCGACGAGGACATCGTCTACCACGGCGTAGTCTGGCCGCTGCTGGGCAGTGAGGACGAAGCCACCGACGTCGTCGGCGAAGTTGAGGCCCTCCTGCGCGAATCCGGCATCAAGGAAGTCGTCGTACACAACCAGCAATTCCCGTTCGAATTCTGTGACGACTGCGGCGCCCCGCTCTATCCCAACGTCGAAGGCGAAACCGTGCATGCCGAGATGCCGGATCTCGGCAACGCGCCGTCGCAGACACTACACTGAACACCATGAATAACGCCGACCTGCTCCAGCGCAGCCTCGCCGCCGTCTGGCACCCGTGCACGCAGATGAAACAGCACGCTGGCGGTGAATTGCCGATGATCCCGATCGCCCGCGGCCAGGGCGCCTGGCTGTACGATTTTGATGGCCGACGCTACCTCGACGGGATCAGCTCCTGGTGGGTCAACCTCTTCGGTCACGCCAACCCGCGCATCAACGCGGCCTTGCGCGCGCAGCTCGACGAGCTGGAGCACGTCATCCTCGCCGGTTTCACGCACCAGCCGGTCGTCGAGCTTTCGGAACGGCTGTCGGCGCTGACCGGCGGCACGCTGGGTCACTGCTTCTACGCTTCCGACGGCGCCTCGGCGACCGAGATCGCGCTGAAGATGTCGTTCCACAGCTGGCGCAACCGCGGCCGCGAGACGAAGCAGAACTTCCTCTGCCTCGAAGGCAGCTACCACGGCGAGACGATCGGCGCGCTGGCCGTCACCGACGTGGCAATCTTCAAGGACGCCTACGCGCCGCTGGTGCGCAGCGCTGCCACAGTACCAACGCCGGATGCGCGCAAGGCCGAGCCCGGCGAAACACCCGCTGACGTCGCCCGCCACGCCGCCGCCGCGCTTGAAAAACATCTGGCAGCACACCACGAAACGATCGCCGCCTTCATCGTCGAGCCGCTGATTCAGTGCGCCAGCGGCATGGCCATGTACGACCCGGAATACCTGCGCCTGGCCCGCGCGCTCTGCGATCGCTACGAGGTGCATCTGATCTGCGACGAGATCGCCGTCGGCTGCGGCCGCACAGGAACCTTCTTCGCCCATGAGCAAGCGGGTATCAAACCCGACTTCCTCTGCCTGTCAAAGGGCATCTCGGGCGGCTATCTGCCGCTGTCGATCGTCCTCACCACCGACACGGTTTACGAAGCCTTCTACGACGACACCACCGTGCGCGGCTTCCTGCACTCGCACTCCTACACCGGTAACGCGCTGGCCTGCCGCGCAGCGCTGGCCACGCTCGACATCTTTGCCGAAGACGAGGTGCTGGAACAGAACATCGCCCGCTCGCAGAAACTCGCTGCGACCCTCGCCCCGCTCGCCAACCACCCGCGAGTGCGCAACCTGCGCCAGCGCGGCATGATCATCGCCTTCGACGTCGTCAGCGACGATCCGAGATTTTCCCGTCATTTCTATCGGGCAGTGCTGGAACGTGAGGTACTGACGCGGCCGATCGGGAACACCGTCTATCTGATGCCGCCGTACATCGTTAACGACGATGAAATCGCGCATCTCGGACACGCCGTCGCCGGTGCACTGGAAGCGACAACTTGCGCCCCGGCGTGATCTGTATTACCGTTAATACAAAAATTTACTCCGAAACGCCCATGCCCACCACCGTTCGCATCCCGCACCGCCTCGAAGAAGCGCTGGCGCAATATTGCGTCGAGACGCGGCGCAGCAAATCGGAGGTCATCATCGAACTGCTGGAACAACGCTTTGCCGCCGAGCCGGCGGCCGAATCGTCCTATGACCTCGCCGTCAAGGCCGGTTTCATCGGCTCGTTTGCCTCGGAGCCTGACGCCGTCGGCAGCACCAAGGAACGCGTCAAGACGGCGATCCGCCGCAAGCATCGGCGCGGCAGCGACGAAACACTGGGGGATGCCGGTTGACTGTTCTCCTCGTCGACACCGGGCCGCTGGTGGCGCTCGCCGACCGCCGCGATGGCGCGCACCAGCGCTGCACGGATTTCCTCAAGGAGTTCCGGGGCCGTCTGCTGACCACCTGGGCCGTGCTCACCGAGTTCTCCCACCTTGCACCGACCGTCGCCGCCACCTTGCCGCTGTATCGCTGGATCGAGCGCGGCGGACTGGAAGTGATGCAACTCGGCCGTGACGAACTCGTCGCCGCCATCGACTGGATCGACCGCTATGCGGACCGGCCGATGGATCTGGCCGACGCCTCGCTGGTCGTCGCCGCGCTGAAGACCGGAAGCAGCACCGTGTGGACGCTCGACCGCAACGATTTCGAAACCTATCGACTGCCGGGGCGCAAGCATTTCCGGCTGGTCTGATTCAATCAGGTCCCTAACCCGTCCGCCATGTCCGAATCCGCCCTGCTCGCCGAACTCGACGAACAACTCCGGCAACTCGATGCCGAAGGATTGAAGCGCCGCCGCCGCACGCTCGACGCCCCCTGCGGCCCGCTGGCGCGGATCGACGGACGCGAGTTGATCAGTTTCTGCAGCAACGACTACCTGGGGCTCGCCAACGACCCGGCGCTGGTCGACGCCGCCTGCGCCGGCGCGCGGCGCTGGGGTGTCGGCAGTGGCGCCTCGCACCTCGTCAGCGGCCACCTCACGCCGCACGACTTGCTGGAGGAAAAGCTCGCCGCGTTCACCGGCTTCGACCGCGCCCTGCTCTTCTCGACCGGCTACATCGCCAACCTCGGCATCGTCGTTTCTCTGGTCGGACGCGGCGATGCGGTGTTCGCCGACAAGCTCAACCACGCCTCGCTGATCGACGCGGTGCAGCTCTCGCGCGCCGACCACGAACGCTACCCGCACGGCGACCTCGCCGCTCTCGAACGCCTGCTCGCCGCCAGCACGGCCAGGCGCAAGCTGATCCTCACCGACGCCGTGTTCAGCATGGACGGCGACCTGGCGCCACTGCCCCGGTTGCTGCAACTGGCCGAACGTTTCGACGCCTGGCTGGTGGTCGACGACGCGCACGGCTTCGGCGTGCTCGGCATACAGGGCCGAGGCAGTCTCAGCCACTTCGATATTCCGGCCAACCCGCGCCTGATCTACATGGGCACCCTCGGCAAGGCGGCTGGCGGTGCCGGCGCCTTCGTCGCCGGCTCGGAGACGGTTATCGAATGGCTACTGCAGAGGGCACGTACCTACATCTTCACCACCGGTTCCAGCCCGATCATCGCCTGTGCCTTGCTGGCCAGTCTCGAACTGATCGAACAGGGCGACGAGCGGCGCCGCCACCTGCACCGGCTGACCGACACGCTGCGCGCCGGACTGGCCGGTTCGCGCTGGCGACTGATGCCGTCGCCGACGGCGATCCAGCCGGTGATCATCGGCGACAACCACGAAGCGCTGCGCGTGGCCCTTGCGCTCTTCGAACGCGGCCTGTGGGTACCGGCGATCCGCCCGCCGACGGTGCCGAAAGGCACGGCGCGGCTGCGCGTCTCGCTCAGTTCGGCGCACAGCGAAACGCAGGTGCAACTGCTCGTCGACGCCTTGCGGGAGCTGGAGGAACTGGAATGAACCGTCCGGAGCTGGTGCTGCTGCACGGCTGGGGACTCGGCCGGGCGGTCTGGTCGCCCTGCCTGCCGTCAATGACGAAATCACTCTCGCCGCGCCTCGCCGACCTGCCCGGCTACGGCGACATGCCTGAGCGCAGGCAATCCTTCATGGAAGCCGCAGAGGCGTTGGCGAACACCCTGCCGCCCGGCAGCACGCTGTGCGGCTGGTCGCTCGGCGGCCTGCTGGCGCTGCAGGCCGCGCACCTCGCACCGACGCGGGTCGGACGGCTGATCCTGGTCGGCGCAACGCCCTGCTTCGCGCAGCGCGACGATTGGCCCGAGGCACAACCGGCCGCGCTGCTCGACGACTTCGCCACGGCCGTCGCCGCTGACGCCAAAGCCACGCTACAACGCTTCGTCGCCGTCGCCAATCAGGGCGACGCCAAGGCGCGCGGCATCGGCCGGGAGATCGCGCGAACGGTATTCACCGCGCCCCTGCCGTCAACGGAAACCCTGCTTGACGGCCTGACCTGGCTGCGCGACGTCGACCTTCGCGACATCGTGGCACAGATCACCTGTCCGGCGCTGTTGCTGCACGGCGAAAACGATCCGCTGATGCCGCTGGCCGCCGCCCGCTGGCTGGCCACCCATCTGCCGCAGGCTACGCTCGACGTCTTCCCCGGCGCGGCGCACGCGCCCTTCCTCAACGACCCTGAACGCTTCGCCCAACGCATTGGCGCCTTTCTCCATGCCCCTGAGTTCGCTTAAGCAACGCGTCCGCGACGCCTTCGACCGCGCGGCGGCCACTTATGACGACGCCGCCGTGGTGCAGCGCCGCGTCTGCGATCGGCTACAGGAAGCACTCACCTGGACGACCGACTCGCCGCAACGCATTCTCGACGCCGGCTGCGGCACCGGCTACGGCGCCCGTCTTCTGCGCGCCCGCTGGCCGCGGGCGCAGATCGCCGGCGTCGATTTCGCCCCGGCCATGGTGGCCGCCGCACGCACCACCTTCGATTGCTGCCAGGCAGCCGACATCGAGAAGCTGCCGTTTGCGCCGGCGACTTTCGACCTCTGGTGGTCCAGCCTGTCGATCCAGTGGTGCCACGCTGACGTCGTCTTCCTGGAAGCGGCACGCGTCCTCCGTCCGGGCGGGCAGATCGCGTTCAGCACCCTCTGCCCGGACACCTTCGCTGAACTGCGCGCCGCCTTCGCCGGCATCGACCAGCACCGCCACACCCTGCCGTTCAACGAGCCCGACAGGCTGCATACCGCGCTGGACGGCGCCGGCCTGCACGACATCCGCCTGATCCGCGAACGGCACACGATCTACTATCCCGACCTGAAATCGCTGCTGCGCTCGATCAAGGAGATCGGCGCACAGAATGTCGGCGAAGGCAGCCGCCAGGGCATGATGGGCCGCGCCGCCTGGCGCAAGGTCGAGGCCGCCTACGAACAATTCCGCACGCCGGCCGGCTTGCCGGCGAGCTACGACGTCCTGCTGGGGTATGCACAAAAATGAGGATAGTAAATGAGTGACCAAGCACACCGCAGCGCGCCGGCGTGGTTCATCACCGGCACCGATACCGAAGTCGGCAAGACTTTCGCCACCTGCGCACTGCTGCTGTCCTTGAAACGCCGCGGTCAGCGCGCAGTCGGCATGAAGCCGGTTGCCGCCGGCACCGACGCCGACGGCAAGAACGACGACGTCGAACGGATCAACGCCGCGTCCGGTATTGCCGCGCCGAGCGAACTGATCACCCCCTACCTCTTCCAGCCGGCGATCGCGCCGCACATTGCCGCCGCCGAAGCCGGCGTGGCGATCGACATCGACCATATCGTCGCCGCCTTCGAGCAGTTGCGCCCGCTGGCCGACGTCGTTCTGGTCGAGGGTGTCGGCGGTTTCTGCGTGCCGCTGGACGAACGCAGCGACACCGCCGATCTCGCCGAACGGCTCGGACTGCCGGTGATCCTCGTCGTCGGCATGCGCCTCGGCTGCATCAATCACGCGCTGCTGACCTGCCAGGCCATCGCGGCGCGCGGACTGAAACTCGCCGGCTGGATCGCCAACCGCATCGATCCGGCAATGTCGCGCTTCGAGGAAAACCTCGCCGCCTTGTGCGCCCGCATCGACGCACCGTTGCTCGGCGTGATCCCCGCCGCGAGTTCGCCGGATGCTGCGGCGGCGCTGCTGAACATCCCGGAACGCTAGGCGTCCTGCGCGGCCAGTTCGGCCATAAGTTGCCGGACTACCGCCACCAGATCCGCGACTCGCTCGGGAGCGCCGTCGAGCGAGCCCGACGCCGCCTGCTCCTCCAGCCGCCAGGCGAGTTCACGCCCGCCTTCGCAGGCAAAGCTGGCCAGCACGCTTTTGACCGTGTGCGCCTCGCGCCGCAGTCCCGCGGTGTCGCCCGAGGCCAGCGCTGTCTCAAGCGCCGCGCAGTAGCTTTCGCCCTCTGCGGCCAGCACCGCGGCGATCTCGGCAAACAACGCCGCATCGCCGTCGATCTGCGCCAGTGCCTTTTCCCGGTCGTACAGCGGCATGGTCAGCATCGTGCGCAACTCGCGGCAACAGCACTATCGGGCGACGATGGTTCGTCCTGATAGCGTGCGTGAACGTCCAGCACCTCGTCCCAGGCCGCAAAGAACGCAGCGACACAGGCGGGATCGAGGTGATTGCCCGCGCATTCGCGCAGGTACGTCTCGGCACTTTCCAGCGTCCAGGCCGGCTTGTAAGGGCGTACCGACGTCAGCGCATCGAAAACGTCGGCGACGGCGACGATCCGTCCGAACAGCGGAATGGTCTCGCCCTTCAGGCCGTAAGGATAGCCGGAACCATCGAACTTCTCGTGATGCGAGACGGCGATCACCGCGGCGGTCTGCAGCACCTGCGATTCGCTGCCGCTGAGCAGTTCGTGGCCGATCACCGTGTGCCGTTTCATTTCGTTGAATTCCTCCGGCGTCAGCTTGCCCGGCTTGAGCAGGATCCCGTCCGGAATGCCGATCTTGCCGACATCGTGCATCGGCGCCGCGCGCAGGATCAGTTCCTGGTCATCGACCGGCAGCCCGAGACGGCGGGCGATGAGCTGCGAATAATGGGCCATGCGCTGGATATGGGCGCCGGTTTCCGGATCGCGGAATTCCGCCGCGCGGGACATCCGGAAAAGCAGTTCCTGCTCGCGCGCATGCACCGCCCGCGTGGCCTTTTCGACCTCCGAAGCCAGCCAGTCAGCCTTGTCGGCGAGCTTCTTGCGGCTGGCGCCGAGGGCCAGCATGTTGCGCACGCGCGCGGAAAATTCGATGCGGTCGACCGGCTTGTTGAGAAAATCGGTCGCCCCGCGCTGCAACGCCTCGTAGCGAACTTCCTTGTCATCGTTGGCGGTGATCATCAGGATCGGCAGATCCTCGCAACCACCAACCTGGCGCAAGCGGGCGATGAATTCGATCCCGTCGAGGTCGGGCATCATGTAGTCGACGACAACCAGGTCCGGCCGGTTTTCCGAACACCAGGCCAGGCCGCGTGGCGAATCCTGGAACAGCAGCGGCTCGCAATCACCCAGCCGACGGACGAGCGCGCTCAACAGTGTCAAGTTGATGTCGCTGTCGTCGACAATGGCGATCCGGTTCATGCCTTTCTTCTCCTCGTGGCGTCGCGCCAGTATAGCAATCGCCCCAGCAATGCTCTAGTCATGCGGCTCCCGCTGGACTACCCGTGCAAGGGCCGCGGCCAGCCGTTCCAGTTCCTGCGCCAGCCGTTCGATCAGGTCATCCGTTTCGCCGCACGCGCCCCTTGCCGCAAGCCGCTCGATACGCTGGGCGAGATCTTCTGCCGGACGCGCGTGAAACAACCCGAGGGTGCCGCGCAAGGCGTGCGTGACAAAGAGCAGGGCGTTGGCATCGCATGCCGCACGCCCCGCCCGCAGCTTGCCCAGCTCCGCCGGATACCTTTCCAGGAAGGCGGCAGCGACAATATCGAGCACATCCGGATCGGCTCGCCGTAGCGCCGCGACGTAATCAAAGGAAGAGGACGCAGGCGTTCGGCCGCCTCCCGGAACAGGGGCCATGGTACGCGACGATGGCGTATCGCCCTGCACGTGGCTGACAAGAGGAGAGAATGATCCGGCCGTGGCGGTCGCATCGCAAGCAACACCGGCAGACACCCCGAAGCGCACAGTGAAATGAAAGGTGCTGCCCCGCCCGGCCTCACTCTCGGCCCAGATGCGGCCGCCAAGCGCTTCGACCAGACGCCGCGAAATCGACAGCCCCAGCCCGCTTCCACCGTAGCGCCGGGTCATCGAGCCGTCCTGCTGTATGAAGGGATCGAAAATGGCGTCAAACTTGTCTGCAGAAATACCGATACCGCTGTCCTTGACCGAGAACTGGCAGACCACGCCGCTTTCGTCCACCTCCACCAGCACGGCGCTCAGGACAATTTCGCCGCGCTCGGTAAACTTGATTGCGTTGCCGACCAGATTGACCAGGATCTGGCGCAGCCGGCCGGGATCCCCGATGACCTCCTGAGGCACCTCCGCATCGATATTGCAGACCACTTCGAGCCCCTTGGCAAAGGCTTCGCTGACCTGTGATTGCACAGTATCGCCGACCGTGCGCCAAAGATTGAAGGGAATCTCCGCGACCTGCAGCTTGCCAGCCTCGATGCGGGAAAAATCGAGGATGTCGTTGAGTACGCCGAGCAGTGATTCGGATGATGATCTGACGATCTGCAGGTACTCCCGCTGTTCCTCATCGAGCGCGCTGTCGAGCACCAGCTCGGTCATCCCGATGATGCCGTTCATCGGCGTGCGGATTTCGTGGCTCATGTTGGCCAGGAACGCGGACTTCGCACGGCTCGCGGCTTCGGCAGCCTCCTTGGCGCGCTGCAACTCCTCCGAGGCACGACGGGCTCCGCTGATGTCGGCGATATAGCCGTTCCACAGCATGCTGCCGTCAGGCAAGCGCTTCGGCCGTGCCTCTGTATGCACCCAGGTGACCTGCCCGGTACGAGTGTGCGCGAGCCGATAATCGTGCGCCCACGGGACGTCACGCGCGCTTGAATCGGCAATCGCCGCGCGAATCCGCCGCAGGTCGTCGCTGTCGATCTGCGCGCGGAACAGATTGGCGTCAGCCATCGCCGCTTCTGCCGGTACGCCGCAAATCCGCTCAAGGCCCGAACTGAAGAAGGAGAAATACGAATCACCGCTGGGCGGCTGCACGAACTGGAAGACGGCGACCGGCAGATTCTCGGTCACCTCGCGCAGGCGTTCCTGAGCCAGTCTCAGTTGCGTCACGTTCTGCCAGATGCCGGTAAAAACCGCGTTGCCATTGGGCAAACGTTCCGGCTCCGGATTGATCTCGCTGCGGATCCAGCGGATCGATCCGTCCGGCAGCCGTACGCGGAACTCATCGCGCCAGGGCATCAGCCGCTCGGCGGCGTCCATCACGCCGTCCAGGATTCGCTGACGGTCCTCATCGACGATCTGCCGGGTCGCCACGAAGGGATCGGCGAACAGTGCGTCACGGTCCAGTCCGCGAATTTCCATCGCCCGGTCGTTGATGAAGGTGTAGCGTATCGCCCCCCGCCCGACTTCCCACTGGAAGACCACGCCCGGCACGGTATTGGTGATATGCCGCAGGCGCCGTTCGGTTGCAGCGATGACAGCCTCTTGCCTCTTGCGCTCGGTGATGTCGGTGCGGATCGCGATGTACTGCACGGGGGAACCGCTCTCATCACGGAACGGGACAATCGTCGCATCGATCCAGTACAAGCAACCGTTCTTGGCGCGATTGCACATCTCCCCCCGCCAGACCCGCCCGGCAGCGATCGTTGCCCACATCTCCGCATAGAATTCCGGCTGATGGGCGCCTGACTTGACGATGCAATGGTTCCGGCCGAGAAGTTCGTCGCGCGAATAGCCGCTGATCTCGCAGAAGCGGTCGTTGACATGGGTGATGTTGCCAAGCACGTCGGTCGTGCTGACGATTGCGTGCTGATCGAGCGCGAACTTCTGGTTTGCCAAGTCAGCCAGTGCCGCGCGCAAGTGCCGCTGGGCCGCCTCGCGCTGTTTCACCAGATCGCTCATCAGCGTCGACAGCGCCTCGATGTCATCAATCTCGGGTGGCAGTTGCTGGCCATCGCCCGAACCGATCATCTCGTTCGCCGCTCCGCGCAGGGATTCAATCACCCGGCGACTGCGCGCGAGTTCGTCGCGCAACCGGTCATTGGCTTGCAATACCTCGTGCGAACTGAGTTCGAGCCCCCGCGCGGTGAGCTCCAGATCACGATCGCCTTGCTCGTAGGCCGCTCCGACCCGATCGATAAATCCGCCGAAGCCCGCGAGAAGACACGCCGTTTCGGGTGCAATCCCCGGCTGTCCGGACAAGGTGCCAAGGTCCTCGAGCACCCGCTCCAGACGCGACTCATCGCCGCCGAACGCTCGTCGAAGCTGGCGTGCAAGGAGCTTATGCATGATCGTCAGCGCCTCGCGCCATCACCTTGCCACCGGTCAGTCCGTCCATTCATCGAGATAAGCGACCATTACCGTCTGATTATGCAGCTTGCAGGTTTCCCCGGGGGAAAGCGGGCTGATTTCGCCGAAGGAGTAGAAGCCGGCCAGCGGGACATCCTTGCCGAAGACATCGAGAGCCCCCTCGACTTCCTCCTCGACGCGCTCGCCCATGACCAGTTCGCGGCCCACGCAACTGACCATGAACACCATTCCCTTGCCATGCCCGTTCCCCGGCAACATGCGCATCGCCGACTCGGCGGCGGACTCGGCGCCGCTGACCAGCCGGTCCGTGCTGGCATGCATCATCCGCAAGTAACTGCCCGGCACGATATCGTCGCCGAATTTCAGGGCGCCAGCCGCCACATCAATCCCCAGCATCGAACGAATCAGCCCGACTTCCTGATGATTCGCGTCAAGCATGGCAAACGGAAAGAACTGGCCGACGAGCGGAAGATCTTTCGCATAGTCGCCGAGATAACGCCGATAGACATCGAGCGCCGGTTCACCGTCGAGCTCGTACAGAATGTTCCCGTCGCAGCGTGTAACCTTGCGCGCCGCCCCGAACGGCGTCCAGCCGCCTTGCACACCGAAGCCGAAACGCAGCTGTTCACCGTAAAGACCGAGCGCCACCACCGCACCGTCACCCACGCCCGAATCATCCAGCACCAGCGTCGTGTAATACCCTTCATGCCGGCTGGCCAGCCCGCCAACCACCGGCACGCCATCACCCAGCGCCTCGTTGAATCCTGCGAGGAACGCACCGCCGCGGATTCCCACGCCTTGGCCCAGCAACAGGACGGCCCGCAAGCCCTCCTTGGGTAATGACTCGGCAAGACGCTGCCCGGTAGCCGACGAAGAGTCCTTGCCGGCCAGCAAGGCGGACGCTTCGACGATTCGCACATGCTCGAAACGCACGCCGGTCAGCACACAGGCGTCGGTTTCGACCCCGCTCGATGACACCGAAAATGCCGCCGAACAGCCGATGCGACGGGCCGCGGGGAGCGTTTTCGCCAGCGCTGGCGCCACGGCGTCAAGCCTCCCGGAACGCCCGAAAGCGAAAACGAGATCGGGTTGCAGCGCAACGAGGGGCGACAACGCCGCCCCGATGTCGGCATCCTCGCGCAGGACGACCTGGACGGTCTGCATGGAACACTCCTCCCTGGTATCCGCGCCGCACGCGGACATGAATGAACGTCGATGGACGTTGCGCGTCAAATGGGCAATAATTTCGGGCCATTCTAGCCGGTTTCACCATGAAATTTCTCTTCGATCTGTTCCCCGTCATCCTGTTCTTCGCGGCCTTCAAACTGAGCGATATCTTCGTCGCCACCGGCGTCGCCATTGCCGCCACCTTTGCCCAGATCGCCTGGGTGTGGTTCAAACACCGCAAGGTGGATACGATGCTCTGGGTCAGCCTGGCGATCATCACCGTCTTTGGCGGCATGACCCTGATCTTTCACAACGAAACCTTCATCAAGTGGAAGCCGACCGTCCTCTACTGGGCGCTCGCTGCGGGACTGGCCGGCAGCACGCTCTTTTTCCGCAAGAACATGATTCGCACGCTGCTCGCCGAGCAGATCGACGCGCCGGACTTCGTCTGGCAACGCCTCAACTGGTCATGGATCGGTTTCTTCGCTTTCATGGGCCTCGCCAACCTGGCCGTGGCCTTCGCTTTCAACCTGTCGACCGAGATCTGGGTCAATTTCAAGCTGTTCGGCGGCATCGGACTGATGCTCGTCTTCGCGGTGATCCAGGGCCTCATGCTGTCGAAATACATCGAGGAAAAGAAATAATGCTCTACGCCATCATCGGAGAAGACGTTCCCGGCTCGCTGGAAAAGCGCCTGGCTGCTCGCCCGGCCCATCTGGAGCGACTGAAGGCGCTCCAGGACGAAGGGCGAATGATCGTCGCCGGCCCTTGCCCCGCCATCGACAGCCCCGACCCGGGGCCTGCGGGTTTCTCGGGCAGTCTGATCGTCGCTGAGTTCCCGTCGCTGGAAGACGCACAGACATGGGCCGACGCCGACCCTTACCTCGCCGCCGGTGTGTACGCCCGGGTCACCATCAAGCCGTTCAAGAAAGTTTTCCCGTCTTGAGCAACATCGAAGCGCTGCTGCGCGAACGGCTCGCCTTCCTCGAACCGCTTCGCCTTGAAGTCATCGACGATTCCGCCCTGCATGCCGGTCATGCCGGCGCGCGCGAGGGCGGGCACTACCGCCTGCTGATCGTTTCACCCCTTTTCTCCGGCAAGACGACACTGCAACGCCACCGGATCATCTACGACGCGTTGGGCGAACTGATGCGGAGTAGAATACATGCACTGAGCATTCGCTCATTGACGCCCGAAGAAGCGCCATGAACGACCGTCTCGGTTTTCCCCGGTCCCCCGCAGAAAAACGGCCCGGACCGACAACCCACCCAGGAACACGCAACATGAATACACCCTCGAAACTCGCAGCCATCCTCCTCGCCAGCGCCCTGCTGTCGTCCCCGCTGCTGGCGGCCGACAAACCCTTCGTCAAGGTCAACGGTGCGACCGTCTCGCAAAGCTTCGCCGACGCCTTCATGGCCGAGCAGAAGGCCAAGGGCGCGGCCGATTCGCCCGAACTGCGCAACGCCGTGCGCGAGGAACTGATCCGCCGCGAGATTCTCTTCCAGGAGGCCAAGAAAGCCGGCCTCGACAAGAAGCCGGACATCGCCGCGCAAGCCGAAGCCGCCAAGCAGGCCATCCTGATCCGCAGCTACGTGCAGGACTACATGAAGAAGCATCCGATCGAGGAGGCACAGTTGCGCGCCGACTATGAAAAGGTCAAGGCCCAGGTCGGCGGCACCGAGTACAAGGCCCACCACATCCTGGTCAAGGAAGAAGCCGAAGCGCAGACGGTTATCGACAACCTCAAGAAGGGCGCGAAGTTCGACGAACTCGCCAAGCAGTCGATCGACCCCGGTTCCAAGGAAAACGGGGGCGACCTCGGCTGGGCTGCCTCCAGCAACTATGTGAAGCCGTTTGCCGACGCCCTGGCTGCGCTGGAAAAGGGCAAATACACCGAGAAGCCGGTGAAGTCGGACTTCGGCTACCACGTGATCATGCTTGAAGACACCCGCCCCACGAGTTTCCCGCCGTTCGAGGAAGTTCAACCGCGCCTGCTGCAACAGGCACAGGCGCAACAGATCACCAAGATGGTTGAAGGGCTGCGCGCCAAGGCGAAGGTCGAATAAGCCCGCCTGACGCAAAAAAGACCGCCGGAGCGCCCTGTGCCACCGGCGGTTTTCGTTTTCAGGGCTGCGTTACGAGACTGCCGGAAGATCTTTTGTGATTGCGGATGCCGGCTCCCTGACAATCATCCGTTGATACTTTTTTGTCCGCCGGTGTCCGTCCCGATAACCGCCATTGGCCGACACTGTTCCCGCCTCGATGTGATCAAGATGACGGAAGATCGAGCGCGCCAAGACCAGGTGACGCCGATAGCCGGCTGCCAGCAACACATCCTGCGCTTCATACCCGGGAATCCGTTCGCTCATTAAAAACTGCTGACCTGTTTCGCGCAGGATCCGCAAACTCCACAGCGCACAGAAACTCTTGATGTAGGTTTCCCGAAACGGTTTCGGGGGCTTCGACGGCAGACCGAGGGCCAGTTTCGCGCGACGGAACTGGTGGCTGGCAAAGCGCGTCGCAAGGCGCCACGCCGAGCGCAAATACCCGCGATCGATCTGCTCAAGGCAGCCGACGACAAAAACCTTTTCGTCCTTCAGGCAACTTGCGAACAGTTCGCCAAAAATCCGTCCATCGTAAACCAGCGTGTCGGTATGCAGAAGGAACAGGTAGTCGCAGGACGTTCGCCCCTGAATCAGATTCAACGCCCGCCCATGCGCCAGGAAACCGGCTTCCGGCCCGTCCGGTTGTCGCTCGATCAGACGAATCCAGTCGAGCGAGCGCAAGTACGCAGTACTGTCATCGGCCGAACCGTTGTCAACGACCCAGATCTCGGCATCGAAACCGGACAGCGCCTTGCGCAGCAGTTCCAGACACATTCGGGTCATTTCCGCCGTCTTGTAATTGACCAGGCCAACGGCGAACCGCGGCAGATTGGAGGAAGCGAGTACATTGTCAGCGGGACGAACCGGGGAGGAATGAGTCATCGAAACCACCATCAGGAAACGGGAAGGCCGCATCTTGCGGCGCGATCCTTAACCCGGTCTTAAGCAGATGGTTTCAAGATGCAAGAAATTGTTTTTATTGTTATAACGCGTCAAGAAAGAGGCAAAAGACGTTATTCCCAACGTCACCTCCGTGCGAATTTTGCCGAATCCCCCCACTGGTTTTTCGCCGTTTTTCGCCCCACCGACGCGATCCGGTTTTCCAGGCAGACGGCACACTGCTCGGCGGTGTCGTCTAGGCAAGGCTTGCCGTCGTAGAGCGTGTACATGGCACGTACACGCGGCGGGGTGACCTGCGGCATGATGACATTGGCGCCGAAGCGCAGACCCTGCTCGCGGCCGTCGTCGGCCAGCGCCTGCAACGCGGTCGTGGCGGCGATGTTGACGTCGCGCAGCAACAGGCGCGCGGCGGCGATCATGCGCAGCCCGAGGCGCAGGCGTTCCTGTGCGCCGGGAATCTCTCCGGGCAGGACTGCCTGCGCATGCGGAAGGTAGGGACCCATGCCAAGCATGTCGACATCCAGGTCGCGGAAGAACAGGAGGTCGTCGACCAAATGATCGACGGTCTGACCAGGCAGGCCGATCATCACCCCGGTGCCGACCTGGTAGCCGATCTCACGCAAGACTTTCAGGCAGGCAACGCGCGTCTCGAACCACTGGTTTTCCGGGTGCAGCCGGGCGAACAGTTCAGGCGACGAACTCTCGATCCGCAGCAGGTAGCGGTGCGCGCCGGCGGCGAACCAGCGGGCATAGCTTTCCGGCGCCTGCTCGCCGACGCACAGGGTAATGCCCAGTCCGTCCGGCTGCGCCTCCGAGCGCGTCGCTTCCTTGATCGCACGGATCATCGCCTCGACGCGGCGCACGAAGGCGGCATCGCGCCGCTCGCCCGATTGCAGCACGAGCGAGCCGTAGCCCTTGTCGGCGCACCAGCGCGCGCAGGCGACGACATCGTCCAGCGTCAGGCTGTAGCGCTTCACGGCGCGGTTGCCGCGGCGGATGCCGCAGTAGTGGCAGTCGAGCACGCAGCGGTTGGAAAACTCGATCAGGCCGCGCAGACGCACCGTATCGCCGCAATGCTCCAGCAAGGTCTTCTCGGCCGCCATACGGATAGCCTCGACTTCGGCCGAATCGGTCGCGGTGAGGATGCGGCGCAGCACGTCGGGCGCGGCGTCGCTGTGCTGCCAACCGCCCTCCAGCCAGGCGGCCGGCTCCCGCGCGGCCGCGGCCGACGCGCGCTTGTGCCAGGCGATGCGCACCGGCCGGTTCATGCCGGAATGCCCTCCAGCGCCCGGCGGTAGGCGTCCAGCGCGGCCGGGAAACAGTGCAGCGAGCGGTCGAGCACGCCCTGTACGACGGAAATCGCCATGCCGTAGTTGGTCATCGGCACGCCTTGCCGCGCCGCGCGGTACTGGCGTGCGAGCATCTGCCGGCGCGTCACCGTGCAGCCGCCGCATTGCACGATCAGCGCGTACGGCGTGAGGTCCTCGGGGAAGTCGCGGCCCGACTTCACGTCGATCTCCAGATTGCCGCCGGCGAACTGGCGCAGCCAGCGCGGGATCTTCACCCGCCCGATGTCGTCGGCCAGCGCGTGATGCGAGCAGGCTTCCGAGATCAGCACGCGGTCACCCGGCTGCAAACGCTGGATGGCGCCGGCGCCTTCGGCCAGCCCGACCATGTCGCCCTTGAAGCCGGCCATCAGGATCGAAAAGGTGGTCAGCGGAATCTCGCGCGGCGTGTCGGCGGCCACCTTGAGCACGACCTGCGAATCGCAGACGACCAGCTTCGGCGGCGTGGCGAGGCGCGCGAGAGCCTCGGGCAGTTCGCGCTCCTTGACCATCAGGCTGATCGCGTCGCTGTCGAGGATGTCGCGCAGCGTCTGCACCTGCGGCAGGATCAGCCGACCTTTCGGCGCGCCGAGGTCGATCGGCACGACGAGGATGACGACATCGCCCGGCCCGATCAGGTCGCCGATCAGGCGCGCATTGTCCACACCGCCTTCCGGCGCCTGGCGGAGCATCGCCTCCTTGAGCGCGTCGATGCCGGAGCCCCGCGCGGCGCAGACGGCCACCGACTCGACGTTGTCCGCGGCGAGATCCATCAGTTGCGCCTTGCCCGGCTCGGCAATGTCGGACTTGTTGAAGACCACGACGAACGGCGTTTTCTGTTCGCGCAGCGTGGCGATCAAACCCTGTTCGAGCGTCCCGACCCGCCCGTCATCGACGACGATCAACGCCAGATCGACGCGCTCCAGCACGCCCCGCGTCCGCTCCACGCGCAAGGCGCCGAGTTCGCCCACGTCGTCAAGCCCGGCCGTGTCGATGAACACCACGGCGCCGAGCGGCGCGAGTTCGTAGGCTTTCTCGACCGGGTCGGTGGTCGTGCCCGGATGCACCGAGACGATCGACACCGACTGGCCGATCAGCGCGTTCATCAGCGTCGACTTGCCGCTGTTGCGCTTGCCGAACAGCCCGATGTGCAGGCGCAGTCCTTTAGGTGTGTCTTGCATGGTCAGTCCTTGATGTTCAGCTTGCCGTACCCCAACGCGGTCATCGCGTCCGCCGACAGCAGGCGGTCGAGCACCTGCGGCGCGAGCAGGCCGCGGGCGAGGACGACTTCGCGGATCGTGCGTTTTTCGCGTTGCGCTTCCCTGGCCACATCGGCGGCGAGTTCGTAGCCGAGCGCCGGCACCAGCGCGGTAACCTGCCCGTGCGAATGTTCGAGCAGGTCGGCGCAGCGCTCGGCATCGGCCGTCAGGCCCTCGACGCAGCGGGTACGGAACAGCGTGTCGGCGCGTTCGAGGAGCTCCAGGTTGCCGAGCAGCGCGTGCGCCACCAGCGGCAGGAAGGCGTTGAGTTCGAGTTGGCCGGACTGCGCGGCAAGCGTGACCGCCTGATCCTGAGCAATGACCTGCAACGCAGCCTGGCCGACGGCCTCGCAGATCACCGGATTGGCCTTGCCGGGCATGACGCTGGAACCGACCTGCACAGCCGGCAGACGCAGTTCGCCGATCCCGGCGTGCGGGCCGGAGGCCAAGAGGCGCAGGTCGGAGGAAATCTTGAACAGGTTGACCGCGTGCGCCTTGAGGATGCCGGAGACTTCGACGAAGGCGTCGGCGTTCTGCGTCGCGTCGACGAGGTTCTCGGCGCGCGCGAGGTTCATCTTCGTGACCTCACGCAGCGCGTCGGTCACGCGGAAGATGTACTCGCGCGGCGCGGTGAGTCCGGTGCCGATCGCCGTGCCGCCGAGGTTTATCACGCGGATTCGCTCCTCGCACTTGAACACGCGCCAGCGGTCGCGCCCGAAGGCGTCCGCCCAGGCCGAGAACTCGGCACCGAGCGTCATCGGGCAGGCATCCTGCAACTGCGTGCGGCCGACCTTGACGATGTGCGCGAAATCGCGCTCCCTGGCCTGGAACGTCGTCTGCAGCGCCGCGATGGCCTTCTCCAGCCGGCGCAGGCTGTCGGTGGCGGCGATCTTCAGGGCTGTCGGAAAGACGTCGTTGGTCGATTGGTGCAGATTCACGTGGTGCAGCGGGTGCACCTTCGCGTAGTCACCGCGCCGCCCGCCGAGCCGTTCCTCGGCGCGGTTGGCGATGACTTCGTTGACGTTCATGTTGAGCGAGGTGCCGGCGCCGCCCTGCAGCGCGTCGACGACCACGGCTCCCAACAGGTCGCTCCTGCCTTCGGCCAGTTCGCGGCAGGCATCGGCAATGGCCGCTCCGACGTCCTGCGGCAGAAACCCGAGCGCCGTATTGGTCTGCGCGCAGGCGAGCTTGACGAGCGCCATGCCGCGCACCAGCGCCGGGGCGCTGGGCCGGCCGGCGAGCGGAAAATTGACCAGCGCCCTCGCGGTGTGGATGCCGTAAAGGGCGTCGGCGGGGACGGCGAAGTCGCCGAGGGAGTCGGTTTCAGTGCGTGTCCTCATGATCGGCTTCGCCAAGGCTCAGGCGGCCCCGCTTCCACCGTCATTCCGGCGAAAGCCGGAATCCAGGTTTTCGGAGCATTTTCTGGATCCCGGCATTCGCCGGGATGACGGAGAGCTGAGCGACCCATGGATTCGTTCAGCAATACACATCCCGCTTGCCGGAGCGGATGTGCGCCAACATCTTCTCGGCATTGCGCCGCGTCTTGGCGTCCATCCGGCCGAGCTCGCAGGCGATCGCAGCCTCGCCGGCGCAACGGGCGCTCTGAGAACCATAGTCGGTCAGGTATTCGAGGAAGGTGGTCACCGCGTTGGGGTCGCACTTCTGCTTGATCAGGCCGGGTTTGGCGAGGTCCATGAAGTCCTGGCCGGTGCGGCCGAGGCGGTAGCAGGCGGTGCAGAACGACGGGATGAAGCCCATCGTCGCCAATTCGGCGATGACCTCGTCTAGCGAGCGGTGGTCGCCAAGCTGGAACTGACCGGCTGCTGTTTCACCTGCGCTGTAGCCGCCCGGGTTGGTGCGGCTGCCGGCGGAGATCTGCGACACGCCGAGCGCGTAGCATTCGCGGCGGATGTCCGCCGATTCGCGCGTGGACAGGATGATCCCGGTGTAGGGCACGGCCAGGCGGAGGATGGCGATGATCTTGCGGAAATCGTCGTCGGAAACCGGCGCAGGCGGATTGATCGAGACCTCAGACCCGTCCGCCGGCTCCATGCGTGGCACGCTGATAGTGTGGCAGCCGACGCCGAACGCGTCCTCCAGGTGCGCGATGTGCTGCATCAGGCTGAGAATCTCGAAACGCCAGTCGTGCAGGCCGAACAGCACGCCCATGCCGACGTCGTCGATGCCGGCCTGCATGGCCCGGTCGAGCGCGGTCGCGCGCCAGTCGAAGTCGCGCTTCTTGCCCGACAGATGCACCGCCGCGTAGGTGTCACGGTGGTAGGTTTCCTGGAACAGTTGGTAGGTGCCGATCTCGGCCTGCTTGAGGCGGACCAACTCCTCGACCGTCAGCGGCGCGAGATTGACGTTGAGCCGCCGGATGTGGCCGTGCGCTTCGGTCACGTCATACACGGCGCGGATCGCGTCGAGCACGTAGTCGAAGCCGCCGCGCGAGGCGGCATAGCCTTCGCCGGCGACCATCAGCAGGCGCTTGTGCCCCTGTCTTACGAGTTCGCGCACGTCGGCGCGGATGCCGTCCATGGAGAGCGCCGTGCGCGCCAGCGCCTTGTTGGCCGAGCGGAACGCGCAGTAGGTGCAGTCGTTGCCGCAGACGTTGGAAATGTACAGCGGGGCGAACAGCACCATGCGCCGGCCGTAGATTTCCTCCTTGACCTGCCGCGCCGTAGCAAACAGTTCCTCCGCCAGATCCGGCGTGGCAATGCCGCACAATGTCGCCACTTCGGTCGCGTCCAGCCCCTTCAACTCGCGCGCCTTGGCCAGCACAGCGCGCACCCGCCCCGGGTCGTACGCTGCACGCGACGCCGCGCGCAGCGTTTCTTCTACCTCGGCCGGCCGCAGCCAGTCGGCGGTCATGCTTGCTTTCATGTCCATTGTCAGGTCACCTTGCCGTCCTGCCCGCGCAACTCGTCCCATTCTGCGCGGATGTCGGCATCGACGCCGCACGGGCGGGGTTCGTAGTGCGTATGCAGCAGGTGGTGCGCCTTCTCCGAATGCGGCGCGCCGAGGAAGTCGGCGTAGAGTTTCTGCACCTGCTTGTTGTTGTGCGACTGGCGCACCTTGGCCTTGCGGTCGATGTTGAAGATCGTCTCGCGCCGGCGCATGGCGTGCGGGATGTAGGCCTTCTTCGAGCGCAGCGTGCCGCCGCCGTCGACGCAGCCGCCCGGGCAGGCCATGATCTCGATGAAATCAAAATTGGCCTTGCCAGCCAGCACGGCCTCGACGAGCCGCCGCGTGCCTTTCAGGCCGTGGCACATGGCCACGCGGATCTCGCCGTACTCGCGACCGAGATCGACGGTCGCCGAACGGACGTTGTCGAAGCCGCGCAGTTGCGTGACTTCGATGTGTTCGAGTTCGCGGCCGTTGAGCACGTAGTACATCGTCCGCACGGCGGCTTCCATGACCCCGCCGGTGGTGCCGAAGATGGCCCCGGCGCCGGAGTACTCGCTCATCAGCGGGTCGTCGTAGGAAGAAGGCTCCATGTTCTTCAGGTCGATCCCCTCGCGGCGCAACAGGCGTGCGAATTCGCGCATGGTCAGTACGACGTCGACGTCGGAATAGCCGTTGTGACGCAAGGCCGGGCGAGCCGCCTCTTCCTTCTTCGCGGTGCAGGGCATGATCGAGATGACCCGCATTTTTTCCGGGTCGAAGCCGCGCTTCTCCGCGAGGTAGGTCTTGGCGATCTTGCCGACCACGGCCTGCGGCGAGCGGGTCGAGGAAAGCAGCGGCAGGACGGCCGGATAGTGTTTCTCGGCGAAGTTGATCCACGCCGGGCAGCAGGAAGTGAAGACGGGGCGCTGCTTCTCGGCGAGCTTGCCGAGCAGTTCGGTGCCCTCTTCCATGATCACCACGTCGGCGCCGAAATTGGTGTCGAGGATCACATCGGCGCCGATGCTGCGCAGCGCGGCGATGATCTGCCCTTCGACGTTGGTCCCCGCCGGCAGGCCGAACTCCTCGCCGAAGCCGACGCGGATCGCCGGGGCCATCTGGAAGACGGTGACGATCTCCGGATCGCCGAGATAGTCGAGCACGTCCTGCGTCTGGTCGCGCTCGGCCAGCGCGCCGGTCGGGCAGACCATCACGCACTGACCGCAGGTCACGCACGGGGAAATGTCGACATTGCCGCCTTTCAGCCGCACCCCGGCGGTCGGGCCCCAGCCGTTCATTTCCAGCGCGTCGATGCCCTGCACGTTGCGGCAGACGGCGACGCAGCGCTGACAGCGGATGCAGCGGCTGCGGTCGTAGACGATCGGCTGCGTGCCGGTATCGGGTTGCAGGTCTTTCCAGCCTTCGGTATAGCGGAAGCGGATCTGCTTCAGTCCGACCGAGTTGGCCACCGGCAGCAGTTCGCAGTTGCCGTTGCGCGGGCAGGTCGAACAGTCCTGATGGTGATCGGCCATGATCATTTCCATCTGCAGCTGGCGCATCTCCTGCACGATGCGAGTGCGCGTCTGCACGCTCCAGCCCTCGCCCATCGGCGTGTCGCAGGCGGTCAGGTACTCCGGGGCGGCCTGCCCCGGCCGCAGCACTTCGACCAGGCAGACGCGGCAGGTGCCCGGCGCGTGGTCGATGTCGTTCAGCTCGCAGAGCGTTGGAATGTGGATGCCCTGGCGGCGGGCCACCTCGAGGATGGTTTCGTTGGCCTGGAATTCGTAGTCTCGTCCGTTGATCGTCGCGTACATGATCGGTCACCCTGCGATGGTTGTCGTTGCTGTCGTGGACTTGGCGGCGGCACGGTGCTGCAGCGGTTTTTCGGTCACCACCGAGTAGAGCCGGTAACAACGCAGGCAGCGGCTGGCTTCTTCGTAGGCAACGTCCTTGGCGATCGTGCCGTCGACTTCGGCAAAACTCCGGATACGCTCATCAGGCGGCAACTCCGGCACGCGGGCCGGAGGCTTCTTCAACGGCGGAGGCTCAAGGCACTCGTTTGCGAGCAGCTTGTTGCGGGCGAGGAAGTTCTGCATGCGCCGCTCCGGAGAGACGCGCACGGCGCCGTCGAGCAGCCAGGCACGGATGCTGGCGGCGGCCCGCTCGCCGTGGTCGAGCGCATTGACCAGCGTCAGTGGCCCGAGCACGCAGTCACCGCCGGCAAAGACGCCCCTCCGGGACGTTTGCAGGGTATCGGGATCGACCTTGATGCAGTTCCAGCGATCGAGCTCGATGCCTTCCTCGAGATTAAGCACGCTGTCGTCGACAACCTGGCCGATGGCGGCGATCAGCCAGTCGCAGGGCAGGTAAGTCTCGGAGTCGGGAATCGGTTCGACGTTGCGCCGCCCCTTGGCATCCTTTTCGGTCTGGCGCATCTGCACGAGCTTGACGCCGACCAGGCGGTCGTCCTCGATGACCAGTTCTGAGGGGTTGGTGAGGCAGTGGAAGACGACCCCCTCCTGCTCGGCGGCGTGCACTTCGTCGCGCTCGGCCGGCATGTCCGCGACGGTGCGGCGATAGACAAGATGCACGGTCGTGGCGCCCATCCGCCGCGCCGAACGCACGCAGTCCATGGCGACGTTGCCGCCCCCGACGACGACAACCTCACCCTGCAGCGGGAACGGTTCGCTGTGTTCGACCTGCTTGTGCACCTTGAGCAGGAAGTCGACGCCGGACAGGTAGCCCTCGGGAAGCAGTTCCTCGTTGCGGATGCCGAGTTGCGAACCGCGGCTCGCGCCGTAGCCGAGAAACACGGCGTCGTAGCCGTGCGCAAGCAGGTCATCGACCGAAAAATCGCGGCCGAGCACCTTGCCGTAGTGGAACTGGCCGCCGAGCTGGCGGATGAGATCCTCGCTCTCGGCCTTGACCACGTCCTTCGGCAGCCGATAGCTGGGGATGCCGATCGAGGCCATGCCGCCGGCCGATTGCTGCGCGTCGAAGACATCGACCGCGATCCCGCCGAGCAGCAGTTTGTAGGCGCAGGTGATCCCCGCCGGGCCGGGCGCCGACAACGGCGACGCGTTTGGCAAGCTTCTCGGCGCTCGGGGTCAGGTTAAGCCGGCCGTGCAACAGCGCCTGGTCGGCGGCATAGCGTTTCAACATGCGGATGCCGACCGCGCCCTCGGCGGCGTTGCGCCGGCAGGCGTCCTCGCAGAAGCGCACGCAGACGCGGCCGCAGGTCGCGGCCATCGAGTACTTGTCAAGCACCACGCCAAGGGCGAAGTCGAACTTGCCGCTCTTGACGCCGTCGATGTAGCGCGGCACGTCGATCTTCGACGGACAGGCTTCGATGCACGGCGCGGTGGTGTAGGTGAAGCTGTGCTGGAAGACGGCCTGCGCCGGAGTCATTGCCGCAAACTCGCCGGTGAAGTGCGTCAGCGCGGCATGCAGCGCCCGTGCGCAGTTCTGGCCCATGCCGCAGAGCGAAGTCTGGGTCACTTGCCAGGCGAGGGTTCGCACCTCATCCAGCGCACCGGGCCCTGCCATTCCTGCCGAGACCGCCCGAAGCAGGTCACGCAAGCGTTGCGTTCCCACCCGGCACGGGGAGCAACGGCCGCACGATTCGCTGGCCGCCTGCGTCAGGTACTGGGCAAAGGCTTCGACCAGACAGAGGCTCTCGTCGAGCACCAGAAAACCGCGGTCCGAAATGAAGGCTTTGGTTGCGCTTCCCGGAGCAATTTCGTCAAGCCCCGACAGCGCAGGAACGGTTCCGCTCCCCTCACCACGGCGCCTGTCGAACGCGACGCCGTCCCACACGCCATACACGTACCGAGCCATGCTCCCTCCTCGACAATGAAATGCCCTTCCTTACATTGGCGTGAGCGGCTGACGCAGATCACGCCACAAGGTATTCCTTGCTTCCCCACGTTTCTTTTTGGGGGAAAGATAGCTGAACTGGCTGCAGTTTAGGCAACTAAATAGTTTAATGAAATTAAATGTTTTTTAATTTTTAGATAACAAAGACAAACGTATCGGATCAGCCTTGTTCGTGGCCTGTTTTCACGAGACAACCGCTCGCCGCCGAGTCGAAAATGGCCTGCACCACCCGCAGCGTTTGCAGGGCATCACGACCCGAAACTTTCGGCGCCTCGCCACGAACCACTGCACAGAAATGCCGGAGTTGTCGAACCAGCGGGTCTTCGCCAGACGCCGGAAGCCGCTCACGGGCGAGCGGAACGCCCCAGCCTTTTTGCTCACCGTAACGCCACAACTCGAGGCGCGGGACGGACAACGCGCCTTCCGTCCCGGAGATCAGGTAGCAGTTTTCATCATTGCGCGGATAGAAAGGATTCTCCCCGGCGGTCAGCTCCCAGCTCCACGGACCGACGGCCGTATCGGACACCGTCAGCGTACCCAGCGCGCCGTTGGCAAAACGCAGCAGGATCGCCGCCGTATCCTCCACGGAATAGCCGCGCACGGCATTCGACGTCATCGCCTGCACTGCGACAATGTCGCCGCAGAGGAAGCGCAGGTCGTCGATATCGTGCACCGCGTTGGTCAGCACCGGCCCAGCGCCCGGCGAGCGGCGATGCACGGCATCGAAGTAGTCCTGCGCCTTGAGAAGCATCCACTGTGCCGAGATCGCCGTCACCCGCCCGATCCGGCCATCCTGGACCACCTCGCGTGCCGCCTCGATGACCGGATTATGCCGCCGGTGATGGCCGACCAGCAAAGGCACGCCGGCCCGTTCCGCCGCCTCGGTCAATTGCAGTGCGGCGGCCACGTTGTCGGCGATCGGCTTTTCGACCAGCAACGGAATCCCGCGTGCGACGCAGGCCAGCCCGGCGGGAACGTGCAGGACGTTCGGCGTGGCGATGATCGCGGCATCCGGCCGGAGCCGGTCGAGCATCTCGCCGTAATCGGTAAAGTACGGAACCCCGAGCTCCCTTGCGTACGCCGCCGCTTCGGGGGTCGGATCAGCGATCGCCACCAGACGGCACGCCGATTCGTCCCGCATCGTCTCGACATGCTTGCGCCCGAACAGGCCCGCGCCGATCACGGCAATGCCGATGCATTCCATCGTTCCATCTCCCTGAAACCATCATCGGCAGCAATGTAGCGAAGCGCCACGGCAACGACACCCGACCAAGGTCGGGGTGATTCACCCAATCTGCGATGCCGCGAACGAAGCGCCGTATCCCGGGGTAGAATCGGACGAAAACAAGAGATGGGCGACCGTCCACCGAGGGAGAACCCCCTGGTTCAGCCGCGGCTTTTTGCCCGGCGTCCAGGACTACAGCGAACAGGCATGTCATTCACGTCACAACAGGCGCTGGTCAACGCCAAAATCAGCATTCCCGCCCCGGGACCACATACCATCAGCCGGCCACGCCTTGTCGACGAGCTGCGCGACGGGTTGCGGCGACCGCTGACGATCGTCACAGCGCCGGCCGGGTTCGGCAAAACAACGATGGTGGCCGATGCCCTGCGTAGCGAAGCGGGGCGCCTCGACGTCGCCTGGCTCTCCCTCGACGCCGAAGACCGGCACCTGATCCGTTTTCTCTATCATCTCGTCGCGGCCGTGCAGTCGGCCGTGCCAAACGTGGGACGCGCGCCGGTGTTCCTGATCGGCCGATTGCAGCTGCCGGCAGCCAGCGATCTGCTGACGGCCTTGCTCAGCGAACTGGCGGAAACGTCGCGCCATGTGGTGATCGTCGTCGACGGATACCACGCCGTGTCCAGTCCGGAAATCGACGCCGCCATCGCCTTTCTCGTCGATCACCTGCCGACGCAGTTGCATCTGGTGCTCATCAGCCGCGAAGTGCCGCCCCTGCCGCTGGCACGCTGGCGCCTGCAACAGCGCTTGAGCGAAATCGGGCTCGAATCGCTGCGCTTCTCCGCCGGTGAATCCGCGCGGTTCCTCACGGCAGCCATCGGCCTCGCCCTGCCCGAAGATCTTCTGCGCACCCTCGAACGCAAAACCGAGGGCTGGATCGCCGGTTTGCAAATGGCCGCGCTTTCCCTGCAGCATTCGGCTGACAACGCCTCGATGGCCAGCTTCGCCCAGCGAGTGGATGCGTTCGGCGGCGAACACCGGCACGTACTCGACTATCTGGCGGAAGAAGTCTTCAACCGGCAACCGCAGGAAATCCGCGATTTCCTGCAGCGGACCTCGGCGCTCGACCGCCTCTGCGCGCCCCTTTGCGACGCCGTCACCGGCACCGCCAATAGCCGCAACCTGCTGATCCGCCTGGAGCAGGCCAACATGTTCCTGATGCGCCTCGACGAAAACCGGCAGTGGTTCCGTTATCACCCGCTGTTCGCCGAATTCCTGCGCGCCGGGTGCGATCTGACGGAGCAGCAACGCCAGCATCTGCAGGCCAGCCGCTGGTACGCCGCCAACAACTTCGAGGAAGAAGCGATCCGCCACGCCTTCGCCGCACGCGACTTCCCGACCACCGTTCGACTGCTGCGCGATTTTGCCGACAAGGTGCTGGCGCGAGGCGAGCTGTCCAAGCTGCGCAGCTGGCTCGACGAGCTGCCGGACGATCTTGTCCGCGCACACAGCGATTTGGCCTGCTACAAGGCCTGGACGCTCTGCCTCGCCGGCCGAACCGCCGAAGGGCAGCCCTACGCCGCCTTGGCGCGGGAACTTGAAACCGATGACGAGCCGCTGCATCGCCGCGGCATGCTCGGCGCCATCCACGCCTACATCGCCCTGAGCTGGGGTGACCCCAAGGACGCCGTTGCGCTGGCCAAACAGGCGCTGGGGCGACTCGGTGAATGCGCCTCCTTCTTCCGCGTCTATGCGCACAGCCTGCTCGGCCAGGCCCAGGCCCTCGCCGGCGAACGCGTCGCGGCGACCAGCACACTCAGCAAGGGCGTCCAGCTCGGGCAGCAGCTCGACAACCACTTCATGACCGTCGACACGATGGGTGCGCTGATCCCGATGATGATCGGTCAGGGCAAGTTGCGCGAAGCACGGGCGATGTGCCAGAAGGCCATCAGCCGGTTCGTCGACGCCAAGGAGTCCCCGGCCCCCGTCGCCGCGCTGCTCTACATCCGCCTCGGCATCATCGACCACGAACAGAACGACCTCGAATCGGCGCGTTACCGTCTTCTCACCGGCATCGAACTTTCCCGCCAGCTCGGCATGGTGTTCTACGCGCTGCTCGGCCTGCGCGCGCTGGCCAAACTGCAGCATGTCTGCGGCGAACGCGAGGCCGCGTGGAACACCCTCGCGGAGGCCAGCGAGATCGCTCAGCGCCCCGAAAGCACCCGCCGCGCCCGCCTCATCTCGCTCCTCATCGCCGAACTTCAGCTGCGCGAAGGGAATGTGGAGGGCGCGATGCGGACACTGGACGATACCCGCGCCCTTCCCTGCGCTGTCGGCGAAGAGGAAGATCTTCTAGCCGCCCGTATCTACCTCGCGCGTCACCAACCAACACGCGCACTGAACATACTGGCCACGCTGGAGAAGAATGCCGGGGCAGAAGGCTTTCACGGCAGCCTCATCGTCATTCACATCCTGCAAGCGCTTTGCCGGAAGGCGGCTGGAGAAAAAGCCGCCGCGACACGCTGTTTGAGCAAGGCCGTGTCGCTCGCGGCGCCCGGCGGCTACCGGCGGGTCTTTCTCGACGAAGGCCGCGCCGTGGCCGATCTGCTCGGCGAAACCCGTCATGTCGATCCGGGCTTCGTGAACCGCTTGCTCGAAGCATTCGCGCTCGATGAGGAAACACTCCCTTCCTCCGCCCTGCAACAAAGTCTGAGCCGAATGGAACGGGAAATCCTCAAGCTGCTCAACCTCGGCCTGACCAACCAGCAAATCGGCGAAAAGCTCGGCATCACCGTCAGCACCACCAAGTGGTACCTGACCCAGATGTTCGGCAAACTCGACGTCCGCAACCGCACCCAGGCCATCGCCCGCGCCCGACAACTCGGACTGCTGTAGTTGCGTCAAAAACTCTTCTTGCTTTCCACAATCGCTTAGCCTAGGTTGAGAGCGAAGGATGCATGAGTTAGAGGCCCACAGGATCATACGTTAGCGGATGAAGCAGAAGCTACGTTTCGGGTTCGTACAGGAAGTGCCTGACAACTCTATGTAGTGGGAGAGCATCACCCGGTGGCGTTGCCCTGATGGGCCTCTTGTTTGCCCTCTCGTCATCCCGCATGCAAAAAGCGCAAAGCCCGAATCGCTTGATTCGGGCTTTGCGCTTTTTGCCGTGAATTGGCGTCTCCACGGGGATTCGAACCCCGGTACCAACCGTGAAAGGGTTGTGTCCTAGGCCTCTAGACGATGGAGACAATCCGAAAACCGAAACATCTGGAGCGGCAGAAGAGTCTCGAACTCTCGACCTCAACCTTGGCAAGGTTGCGCTCTACCAACTGAGCTACTGCCGCGTGACCTATGGCTCCTCGACCTGGGCTCGAACCAGGGACCTACGGATTAACAGTCCGGCGCTCTACCGACTGAGCTATCGAGGAACAGAGGGGCCGCATTATATAACCATGTACGGCAAAGGCAAGAGCGGGTTGGGGCCTTTGCACGCGGTTTCCTTCGTGGAGGCACAAAGGAAGGCGCTGAACCTTAGGGAACACACGGTACCGCTGTCATCGTCGGCACTAGCATTGTTGCGTGGTCTGACCAAACATTCCGGCACTGATCTCGTTTTCGTTAGCCTCAAACTGACACCACTTTCAGACATGGCCATGAGTGCGCTGATTCGTGGCATGAACGAAGGTGAAACCGGTCGGATCTGGACTGATGCTGCCGGGTCTCCCATTGTTCCGCACGGGTTTCGTTCGACCTTCCGAGTCTGGGCGGGCGAATGCACCAACACACCGCGCGATGTTGCTGAACATGCGCTCGCACACCAACTGCCGGATCGCGTCGAAGCTGCATACCAGCGTTCCACCTTGTTCGAGAAGCGCGTTCGGCTCATGAATGAATGGGCGACATGGGCGACTTCAACGCCGGGGGCCGATGTTGTCCCGCTGCGCCGTTCGGAGGCAGCATGAGTACCGCTGTTGAACGTCTGATCGCTGCAGCACTTAAGTCAGACGACTCCACTCTGCGAGCACTGGCGCGGGAAGCAAAGCGTGGGCGTGGTCGCCCAAAGGCCAAACTGCCGGATGCTTCAGATCCTGATCTTATGTTCGAGGTATTCTGCGCCTTGCATGATCGGCGCTCTTGCCCAGAAGATTCTAGGGTTGATTACTGGTACCCCAGAATCAAATCGATCATCCCTTCAGCAGATACATTCGACGAAAAAGTCGCCCTAGGTTTCGCATTACACCGGGGTGCGTGGTACTTGCGACGAGTTGAGATGTATGGCGCGGAGGTCTTCGACCCGAAGACGACTAGTTGGGCCTTGAATTTTTAAGCGAATCTTTCCGAATCAACCCACTTCTGTATCTGAGTTCGCATCTGAGGAAAAACAAAAAACCCGCAAAGCCTTACGCAGTGCGGGTTTTCCGAGTTTTAGTGGCGGTGGGGAAACTACCCGCTACCAACATCTGCAGAACAGCCTAATCGGGCGAGTTTGACACACTTACCGGATCCTGCGGAAAAGAATGGATATCTGGATCACGCAAAGGATTTCCGCAATTGTCCTCATCCTTTTTTCGTCATGATTCCGCACAGAGAGTAGACTGGATGGAAAAATGGGTCGCTCGACCACGTTGCCAGTCTTGAGGGGAGTTCATATATGCCGTGGCCGCTGTCGAATGAGCAGGAACGTCGACGCTTAGAGCGCGCGTTCTCCAATCGGATTATCCCGTTTGATGCGCCTGGTTTCTATGACCATCCGACCTTCCTCGCGCAGGAGCAGAAGGACCCACGCTTCCTCGAGTTGTACGCGAGGTACGTTGAAGTGCGGCAATATGGCGACAGCTACCTGGCCGATGCGGCTGCCAAGATTGACATCGCGGCGAATGCTTTGGTTTCGGCGATTAAGGCAGACGGGCGACTCGGGGCTTGCGTTGATGCATCCGGCATGCTTGGAAGGATGCTTGACCGGCTTGGAATTTGGAATTACGTGGCCAAGACCACACTCACCATAACGTTTCCATCAGGCAGTGGAATTACTGATCGCTATTTTTGGTCCTTCGACGAGGGAAGCTTTGCAGCGCCGCACGCGATAGTAATCGCACCGCCATTCGGCGTCGTGGACGTTACCGTCCGCCACCAGGTTTATGAAGGCGGCGAGGCCGACTATCTTCCGCCGCTCGTAATGGCTCGGGATTGGCTGCCCGCCAAATGGACACCTGAGGATTTGGCCAACCCTGAAATATGCGCGTTTTTGAAGATGCAAGGCATATCGTTTGATGCCTTCTTGCAGCGAAAAAGCCCATCCATGGGGGATGTAATGCGTGCATTGCCCCCGCGGCAAATCAAATTCGGCGACACCATAATGAAATATGTTGTCGTCGCCGTTGGTGGCACGATCGAACCACTTGAGGACATCACAGGTTACAAGCCCTCGGGTCGGACTGCGCTTCAGATTTTCGAGCAGGACATTTCTCGTCAGATCAAGTAGATCGCGAAGCGAATTCAAACAGCCTGCGCTGCTCATCCCAATCCAATGGAACCTCCATCTGGCGGCACGATCAATTTTCTGGAATGGCCCCTGCTTGCGCCCCTCCACAAATGCGAGCCCTCGCACATGCACGGTTCACAATCCTGCACGGTTAAATGCCCGAGTTCGATTCCGCGAACAGCAACCACACTCAGGACCATGGCGGCCACCGCCATGAGATGCCCAAAAGGAAAATTTGCTAAAGTGTCAACCAGACTGTAAACTTAAGTCGGTTACTTGGAGGTAATCGATAGATGGGAACCCCGCTCAAGAACCCGCCCGTATACCTGACGTTGGCCCAGGTGAGGTTCAACCCGATTCTGAAGTTAGCCGACTTCCTGCCCAACATCCAGGAGAGCTTCCGTCAGGCCGGCTATCCCGATTTTGATCGCCAGCACATTATCTCGATCCAGCTGACTGCCCAGGAAGGCCAACCGCCGGCCCCGACACCTGTTCAGCAGGAAAGATTCCTGCTCGGCAACGTCGAGAAAACGCATACCTTCATCCTCGACGGTCAGAGCCTCACCCTTCAGTCGACCAATTATGGCCAATTCGAAACCTTCTCGGCGTGCTTCCTGGAAGGGCTGAACATCGTCAACGATGCAGTGAAACTCGCATTCACCGAACGAGTCGGGCTTCGCTATCTCGACCGTGTGATGCCGCAACCAGGCGAAACCATCGGGCAGTACCTCGTTGAACAAGTTCACGGTCTGGCTTCGCGCCTCGAGGGACGGTCGCTCTATTCTTATACAGAAGCCATGAACGAAATCGGCAACATCAAGCTGCTGAGCCGGGTTGCCATTCAAGAGGGCCCGCTTGCATTCCCTCCCGATCTGCAGCCGGGAAATATGCGCATCGTGGAAAGATTCGCTTCCTACGCGGGCATTAGCGCCATTCTCGACAACGATGGTTTCTTTGAAGGACGCGAAGCATTTTCGACGAAAGTCGTTGCCGATCACCTCGTCACCATCCATAAGGTCATCGGGACAGCATTCAAGACGACGACAACGCCGTACGCACTCGCCGCCTGGGATAAGTAATCATGCTGAGTCTCGTCATTGCTGCTGCTAATTTCACCCCTTACGCTTATTACAAGCCCACGCCTGCCATCTATCAACAGGCAGTTGTTGCCGAGGGCGGACCTCTTCCGTGTTTTGGCGGGAGTGGAACCGGCGGTGTTGAGGATTGGAAATTCGCCAATTCACGTCAGGGTTATAGCCCTTATGTGATTCTGAAGCTTGAACCCCAGACAGCACAGGACACCTACGCTCCTTACACCGACCTGATGAAGGAAGTGAAAACCGGCTTCGGTCGGACCATGTCCCATCTCCCGGCAGTATTCGGCGTGTCACGCCAGACACTCTACAACTGGCTCAATGGCGAGACCCCCAAAGAACAACACCAGGGCAAGCTCGTGCAGCTGGCAGCTGCCGCTCGCGTATTCACCGGGGCCGGCTTCAAGCCGACCGCACTGTCTCTCGAACGCACGGTTGCACAAGGCAAGTCGTTCGTCGAACTGATTGGGCAAGGTGCCGACGGCAAGGAAACGGCCGAACGACTCGTCCGGATCGAAAAACGTGGTGCGACCGCACGAGACAAACTCGATGCCTTGCTTGGCGACAGAACGCCTTCGCGCCCCGACGTTGCAGACATGGGGCGCCCCGCCCTCAATGAAGACGCCTGACCGGCATGGATGGCATGGCAGCGATCTGGACTCGAGATACACCGTGGCGTCAGGGGAACATCCTCACAGGCGAGGCCGCCCAAGCGCTGGGATTGGCCCATCCAGAAACACCCGATTCGACCTGCGTGGTCGTCATCAGCCATGACTGCGACCTGGCCAGCGATGCTCTTCAGATCGAGCCCGATGTAGAAGTCATCGTTGGGCGTCACCTGCAAAAAGGAGACGGCAATTATTTCTGGGCAAAAGCGCCCCGCACGCTGCACGTTGACGCAATGAAAAACGACGCCGCAGCTGTCGTCGAGTTGGTCGCCACAGCCAAACGCCTCATTCCGAAACAAGCGCTCGCCGCTTTTGCCCCTGATGCAGCCTACTCGGTCCCTGGCAAGTCTTTGTCGGCGCTTCGCTCGTGGTTGGGAGTGCGTTACAACCGTGCGGCATTCCCCGACCCGTTCGTGAATTGCCTGTCCCAGTTCAAGGTCGACAAGCGTCTCGCCAAGATCATCGAACCCGTCGGCAACCTGCTGTCCGCCGTCTATTTCGACGTGGATGGCGGCAAGGAAATCGATCACTCCGATGGCAGCCCCTACGAACTGAAGATCGTACTTGCCTATCCGCCGGGAGACGATCCGGAGCACGCCGCCGACGAAGTGGAAAAACTCGAGGCGGCGATAGAGGACCTCTTCACGAAAAAGCTCTTCGACGAGACAACGGGCGAATGGAATGGGATCACGTTGAAGGCCTGCATGTCGATCTCCGAAGATGATCTTCCCGTGAGCAAGGCCCGATTGCTCACGCAGTGGCGCCTGGAGTATATGACCTTGAAGGCTGACGAAGAGCAACTCAGCCACCTTGACTGAGAGTCCCATCGCATAGCACTCCATCAGCGCAGGCCGCGTTTCCATAGAGTCTTTTTAGGAGACTCTCATGGAGCAAAAAACCTGTAGCGCCTGCGGCCGTCCTTTCACCCCTCGGCCACAAACCCCACACCAGAACTACTGCTCCGACCCCGAATGCCAGCGCGAACGCCGTCGTCGCTGGCAGCAACAAAAGCGACAAGGCGATTCCGATTACCGCGACAACGACCTCCGCAACAGCAAGGCTTGGGCTTCCGAGAATCCTCAGTACTGGAAGCAGTACCGCAACGAAAACCCCGATTACGTCAGTCGCAACCGGAATCTACAGCAACAGCGCAACCAAAAACAGCGTTCGGCGCTGATTGCAAATGAGGACGCGTCAAACCAGTTTCCCGCATTGCCGTCCGGCCGCTACCGCATGGCGCGAATCCTTGCAGATGGGACGATTGACGGTCATACGTGGATCGTTGAAATCACCCCGCTGACAGTACAAATCGACGGTGAAGACGTGTGATTGCAAATGAGGACGTGTGCCGCGACATTGTCCGCGCCTGCTAACGTCCCACGCACAAGCCCTCGAATCATCAAGCATCGGAACCCGACTAGACCCGAGCGTAACCCGGCCCACCGCCTGTCGAGAAAAGACGCCCGATATTCAAGGAGCGTCTCTTCGTTACGATGAGGAAGATCGAGGTGAAACAAGAACAAGAGAAGAATGACAGTGAGGAGCAAGCACCGGCACCCCTATTTCGTGCCGCCCAATACGTGCGGATGTCGACCGAGCACCAGCAGTATTCGACGGAAAACCAGGCCGACAAGATTCGCGAATACGCTACTCGGCGCGGTATCGAGATCATCCGTACCTATGCCGATGAAGGGAAGAGCGGTCTGCGCATCGACGGTCGGCAGGCACTCCAGCAACTGATCAAGGACGTCGAGGCGGGGACGGCGGATTTTCAGATCATCTTGGTCTACGACGTCAGCCGCTGGGGTCGATTTCAGGATGCGGATGAGAGCGCCTACTACGAGTACATCTGCCGCCGTGCGGGAATCCAGGTGGCCTACTGTGCCGAGCAGTTCGAGAATGATGGCTCACCCGTCTCCACCATCGTCAAAGGCGTCAAACGGGCGATGGCCGGTGAATACAGCCGGGAGTTGTCGGCCAAGGTGTTCGCCGGGCAGTGCCGGCTGATCGAATTGGGTTTTCGGCAAGGCGGTCCGGCCGGCTACGGACTGCGCCGTGTATTGATCGATCAATCGGGGGCGATCAAGAGCGAACTGGCGCGCGGCGAGCACAAGAGCCTACAAACCGACCGCGTCATCTTACAACCCGGTCCCGACAACGAGGTCGCCGCCGTCAATCAGATCTATCGCTGGTTCGTCGATGACAACCTGGCGGAATCCGAAATCGCCGAACGACTCAACAATCAGAACGTCCTCACCGACCTCGGTCGTGAATGGACGCGTGCCACCGTGCGTGAAGTGCTCTCGAACGAGAAATACATCGGCAACAACATCTATAACCGGCGCTCGTTCAAGCTCAAGAAACACCGGGTCACCAACGATCCGGAGATGTGGATCCGGAAAGACGGTGCGTTTGAAGGAATCGTCTCCCCGGATCTGTTCTACACCGCGCAGGGCATTCTACGGGCACGCTCCTATCGTTACACCGATGAAGAGTTGGTCGAGAAACTGCGCCGCCTGTACCAACAGCATGGTTATCTGTCCGGCCTGATCATCGACGAAGCGGAGGGAATGCCGTCGGCGGCGGCCTACGCACACCGTTTTGGCGGACTGATCCGTGCTTACCAAGCCGTCGGTTTCACCCCCGACCGCGACTACCAGTATCTGGAGGTAAACCAGTTCCTGCGCCGCCTGCACCCGGAAATCGTCGGCCAGACGGAACGGACGATCGCCGAAGTTGGTGGCATGGTCACACGCGATGCAGCCACCGACCTGCTCACCGTGAATCACGAATTCTCCGTCTCGCTGGTGCTGGCGCGTTGCCAGATTCTCGATAACGAGCGCCTGCGATGGAAAGTGCGTTTCGACACCAGCCTCGCCCCGGACATCACCGTGGCCGTGCGTCTGGACGAAAGCAACCAGGCTGCGCTGGATTACTACCTGCTTCCGCGTCTCGATTTCGGGCAGCCAGGCATTCATTTAGCCGAGCACAACCCGGTCGAGTTTGAGAGTTACCGTTTCGATAGTCTGGACTATCTCTACGGGATGGCCCGGCGGACTCGCATCCGGAGGGCCGCATGATCCTCGACAACGCACACCGCCCCTTGGAACTGCGAATGATTCCGCTCGATCGCATCGACGTGCTAAATCCACGCGAGCGCAACAGTCGCGTATTCGATCAGATCGTCGGCAACATCCAGAACATCGGGCTAAAGAAGCCGATCATCGTGACACCACGGCCCGGCAGCGATGGCGAACGTTATTTGCTAATCTGTGGCGAAGGGCGCTTCAAGGCCTTCAAGACCATCGGCCAGCGCGAAATTCCGGCGATGGTCACCGAAGTGGACGACGAGTCCGCCTTCATCATGAGCCTGACGGAGAACATCGCCCGGCGTAGATTCAGCCCGTTGGAACTCCTGGCCGGTATCGAGCAACTGCGGGATCAGGGTTACGACAAGAAAATCATTGCCGAGAAGACTGGTTTGAGTCAGGAATACGTTCACGGCGTCTTGTATCTACTCAAGAATGGAGAGGAACGACTGCTGACGGCGGTCGGTAGCGGACGCATCCCCCTGCATTTAGCGATCGTCATTGCGGGCGCCGGCAGTGACGACAAGGCAATCCAAAACGCTCTGCAAGATGCTTATGAATCCGGGAAACTGCGCGGCAGCCAATTGATCCAGGCGCGGCGAGTCATCGAACGACGTCGGGCGCAAGGCCGGGGTATGGGTAGCAGTATGGCCTCCCGAAAACCGAGAGAGGATGTCACGACATCGAGTCTGGTGCGCAACTATCAGAGGGAAGTCGAGCGCCAGAAACTATTGATCAAGAAGTCCGAAACCGCCCAACGTAACCTGATGTTCATCGTCGGTGCACTTCGACAATTAATGGCCGATGAGAATTTCACCAACCTGCTGCGAGCCGAGGGGTTGGACACCATGCCCCAGTATCTGGCGGATCGTGTCTGGGCTCGAGGGAGCGGAACATGACACCGCCGCCGCTGGGTTTTGTCCTCGAACCATTGCTCTTGCCGATTTCTTCCATTTTACCTTCCCGGAAGACGCCAGAGGGGTTGCTGACGTCCCGCAAATACAAGCAAATCCAGACGTCCATTGAAACCGTCGGGGTGATCGAGCCCCTGTCGGTGAGCAACCCCAATCACACCGGTCAATACGTTCTGCTCGATGGTCACACGCGACTGCTGGCATTGAAAAACCTGGGCTTCGACAAGGCCCCGTGCCTCGTCGCTACCGACGATGAGAGTTACACGTACAACAATCGAATCAACCGACTCTCCAGCATTCAGGAACACATGATGATCCGGCGCGCCGTCGATCGCGGCGTCTCGCCCCAGAGGCTGGCCAAGGCACTGGACGTGGATATTAGTCATATCCAGAAAAAACTAAATCTGCTCGACGGCATCTGCCCCGAGGCCGCCGAATTGCTGCGGGACCAGCAATTTTCTCCGAATCTCGGTGCCGTGCTGCGAAAACTCAAACCAACTCGGCAAGTCGAGTGCGTCGAGCTGATGCTGAGTGCCAACAACCTCACCGTCGCCTATGGGCAGGCACTACTGGCCGCCACGAACAGCAATATGCTCGTGGGCGACACCAAGCCCAAGAAAATGACCGGCGTTTCCGCGGACCAGATGGCCAAGATGGAACGAGAGATGGGCAACCTTCAGGAGCAGTTTAAATTGGCTGAACAGTCTTACGGGCAGGACATTCTCAACCTGGTCCTCGCCAAAGGGTATCTCGCAAAGCTCATGGCCAACGAGGCCATTTTGCGGCACCTGACGAAGAACCATCCTGACGTGCTGAACGAATTTGACAGCATCGTTCGCATGGTGGCGCTAGACAAATGACGGGTACGCATGGAATCGGTGATTGAAAACCTTCCTCGAGGAAGGTCGTAGTACTGCCCATGAGGGGCGATACGTGGTTCTTTAACAATCTGGAGCATCAGGGTCGTCGCCGCCGAAACGGATGTCCTGTTTCTGCCCGTAGTCGGGGACGACGGCCAACAGGCTTGCCGCTGGCCTGCTCATCCGTGGTGGTGGGCGCGGATCAGCGAACAGCGGCATCCTCTGCTGAAGTATTCCGTTGAAACAGTCATACCGCGAAAACGACTTGATCGTTATTCACCCAGGCAGCCAAGCACAATGAACTTCTACTGATCAGCAGTCGCTCCTCGGAAAATAGGCGGTCATCACAGCGCCCTCCGAAACCACAATGGTCCATTCATTGAAGTGACGCCAGTGAACCGCCGAGACATCGTAATTCAGCGCTTTCGATGCCTGCAGTGAGGGTGACAACTGAGCCGCCCTCAACTTTCGTGCGTTACTGTGAAGCCAACGAAGGCTACTGAGCGCTGATCGCATGTTGAAACGTGTCATCAGCCGGTCAAGGACATGCCCTGTCACCGAGGCACGTGTGCCGTCGGGCATATTCAAGTGCGATTCTTCTTCCGGGAGGGATTGCAAGAACACTCTCAGTATTGATGCCCTGACAGTTTGATTCCCGGCAGTATCGAGAGCCCCTTTCATGACGTGATGCAATGCGGTATGGCTCTCATGTGCCTCGTCATCCCGAAATACTCGTCTGAACTGCCCTGGCAGCACGCATAAAAACTCGTCCAGGATACGCAGTCGCTCGACATTGCTTCTTGCGGTTCCGATGGCGTAGATCGCGGCAGAAGCAAGCGACTTTTCCTCCAAGGCAGGCTGATGTTCCAACAACAAGCTCACGATCGACTGATGCTCACCCGCGCGTGCGGCGCGAATGCCGACAATCCGGTCATCTTTGATGATGAATATCCATCCATACTTCGGGCAGAGAAAATGATGGGCGGCAGACTGCTCTGTGGGCGACGCGCCGGACGGGAGCCGAATCATGTTTGGCGCCGTCAGATACAGAGTGGCCCATGCTTTCCATTGGGTGCTTGTCCGTAATTGTGCGCAGATGACATCAAGCGCCAGGATCGTCGGCGCAGCCTTGAACTGGCTGGAGAAGTGCACGACGTCTTCCCACGGGTCATTCCTTACGAGTTCGAGCGACTCCATGAACCCCGAAAGAGGCGAGCAAGACCAATCTTCTGCTCGTATCAACTCAATGGGCAAATCGTTCAGCGACAATCGAATGAATCTCGCATACGGCCGAAGATAGACGAACTCTGCGGCGCCAGAAATCGTCTCAGGAATCTCCCATGCGGAAAGGTGAACTGGGCCGCAATCCTGAAAATCACGAAATCGCAACGGACGAACAAGGCCCGTTACCGCGTGAAGCGCCAATAGTTCGGCAAGCGCTCGTCTGGATTTGCAATAGGGGGGGCGAGTAAGGATGTAGCCCTGCCGCTCTTTGGTTCGCCAGTCTGATCGAAAGCTCCCATCGGGAAGCGATACCGTCCTTACCATCAATACCGGCGACGTGCTTTTCATAATTCAGAAAGTCGTTAAACGCTGCAAAGTCAGGAAAAACGCGGATTTTCGTGCATCCTGATGCAACGGAGTCATCCCATCAATAGCGGTAACCTGTTTCTTCCCATGGCCGGAGGCGACAGCCGACAGGCCTGCGCCCGATCAACTATTTTGCGTGGCGATGAAAATACTCTTGTGGAAGCGCCTTTCCCGCAGCATGGATGACATGCCATAGAGGAGCCATACGAGCGTCTTCTTGAATCCGCTGCATAGCGTGAGCCGCCATCGCCACTTGCTCAAGATAGCGCTTGGCAATACCACGAGCCTGGATGATTTCCGCCAAGTTCTGCAGAGGGGGCGCCAAAATCATATCTAGCCTTGGTAAGCCAGACGCAATGACCAGGCCGGCGGGATCAAAATCAACAAATGCGATAACTGGCAGCCCCGTACCGCTGACCAGCGCATGAACAGCATCAGCTCGCGCGCCACCTTGGGTATCGCCACGATAAATCACAAGCGGATCGTGCGCGGTCAAATTGCCCATCACATCCTGATCTACCGTATGAATGTCATTAAAGGTTTGCAGGTTCTCCACTATCAGCAGGGCATCGTGGCCGATTTCGCTCTCGAGAACTACGCTGAGATCCATCCCCAGATCGACGCGATCCGGCAGGGACCAGCTACCACCGGCAACCCGTAGAACGCGCCCGGACAGTGCTTTCACCCTCAATCTGCCATCCTCAACAGTGCGACCAGTGAGCTTTTCGTCCTTGGCGAGCATCAGACTTTCAGCCCGCCCCAATCCGTTCCAGCTATCGGCTGTCGTCGTCGCCGGGTCAATACCCAGCTCGCCCTTGAGGATCCGTCCAATCTCCGCCTTATGTGCATCATTGAATACCAGGGAACTCCTCTGTCTGACGCCAAGGTTGTACTCGGCACAAAAAGCACTGATTGCTCGCCCAGAGGTAAAGCGGGTGTCCTGTGAATGAAAAATCCGCAGCAAGGTATTAATGAGCCGCTTATCCATCACGCCGGCTCCACATGCACATCGCTAACCATGACATTGCCGGTAAATATTGGGTCTGGCGACTCCTCGGCAACCACAGCGATTCCGAACTCCTTCTTCTTTCTTGGTCCGAGATCTTCAAGCACGCATTGCAGCCACACCGAAACGCTCATGCCGCCGAGGTCGTTGGGGTGGTCGAAATACCACTCCAAAGCGGATGCGCGGAGATTCTGCGACTTGCAGGTGGCGATGAGATTTTCGATAGCGCGCTGGTAGGGCTTGACCTGAAGGATCACCGTAGGCGCCGGATCTTCCTCGATGAGCGTTCCGCGAGGTCGCTCAACCGGCAAGCGAAGGATCGGCGGTGCAATATCCCCCGCGAGATCGGCAAGCACATCTGTGTATTCCGGATCTCGCACCCAAGGATGGCTGCGTATTGATAGCCCCGATGCCTTGAGCAGCCAGGGCTGGGGATGAGCGGTTTCGTCCCATTCCTGCAACTCATAGATAGGATGGCGCTCAAGATACAGCCATAGGCTACGCACCCGCCGAGTCCGCTCCTCGATTTCGCGGTACTCAAACAGATACTGCTTCAGAATTTCCAGGATGTCGCTCAGATTCTGCCGGAATGAAGGCAGGCGCTCCTGTAGCTGGGCACGGAACATGGCAGCGATGTTCGCAAACGCTCCCTGTGTCTGAATCCGCTCGCCCAGATCGGAAAGGGTGAAGAGTTCAATTGCCCGTACTACCTTTTCCGTGCGGCCAATGTAATAGGCATTCTGGCGTTTCTTCTCGGCCAGGGTGCTCACATTGCCGAAACGGTTTTCGACCAGCGTTCTGAGATGCGCCAGATCGGCAGCCAGGTTGTCGGAAATCTCATAGATGGACTGGCGGATCTCATCCTCAATCCGCTCGCGGTCTTCCATTTGCCCTTCATGAGCGACATCAAACAGCGCATTCGTCAGCTGCTCCAGCCGCTCAAACGCGACGCCAAGATCGGAGCCAATGCCGTACAGCCGTTCGATGTTCAGGGCGGCGTCCAGAAAGCGGCGGAAGGTCGTGTGAAGAGTGTAGGCATCATCGCCGCGCGGGATCAGCACCTTGTGCTGTTGCAATAACTCAATCCCTCGGGCGTTCTCCTCGTCCTTAATCAACTCGCTGTTGTAATAGGCGTGAGAAACCAGATGCTGGTGAGTGGCCAGGCGGCCGATCAGGTGCTTTACACCATCCCGACTCAAAACAACCTCCCCGTCTCACCCTCGGACTCTTGGTCTTGTGCCTCGCGAATGGCCTGTTCATTTTCGGCGAGGAAATCCACGACTTCGTAGAAGTAATCGATCTTGCCGGTGACTTCGAATCGGTCGCCCTGGCGATCCGGGATGAGGTAGCCAGTCTTCACCATCTGCTGCAACAATCGATCCAGCAACGTGCGCAAATTGGCATCACTGGAGGCGAACTCCTTCCCCAGTGCCGCGAAGCCCCGCAACATCTCGCCCAGATGCGGGTTCTCGGAAATGTGTAGCAGCGTCTTCGGGAAATCGATCACATCACCCGTACCAAGGGTTCGGTCGGCACGCTGTGCCTGCATGATCAGGTTAAGGAAGCCCAGCACAGGCCGAAGCTCGTGTTTCACTTCCTTGAACAAGGATCGGATTTCCGTTCGCTCGCTTGGCCCAACCACTCGGTGGGCCGCGTAGTAAGCCTCGCCATGCGCAGTGGCGGCCAAGCGTCGGCCGATCTGGGTCAGATAGCCGTCCACCTGGCGGCGGGTCGATTCATCGTCCAGAAAGGAAAAGAGATCGGGGTATGCCGTCCGGCAAATAAACGCCCCTTCCAGTAGTTTGATGACCGTCGCTTCAAACATTGGCCACCTCCGGCTGGAAAGTTGCAAGGCGACGCCCTTCCTGGATGGCGTACCGATTCTTCAGGAGGGCCAGGATTTCAGGCTCGGGGTCGGGGAAGGCGGAAACCAAGTGAATTTGATTGTCCGCCAACATATCCAGCAGAACTCTCACGTTGTCGAGATCAAGATCGCGCAGCTCGTCCAAGGCCCAGACCAGTTGCACAGGCTGGCCGGCGCGAATCTTGTTGATCAAGCCGACAAACACGACACAGAGAATGAGATAGGAAAGACCGTTACTGGAGGCATCCCGTAGTTGCCCTTCGTCCTTTACCGTTTTCCTCGGTTGACCCACTTCCTCGATATCGATTTCCAGACCAAGCAAGTCTTCCAGCTTCACGTCGAGGGTATGGCGGCCCTGTAGCCAATCGCTGACCTGATCGACCGCATCAGCGAACGCGGGGCCGGGTAAATCGTTGCTGTCCTTGCCGGCCCACACGCTGTACTCCTCGTCCAGCTGCTTGATTTTGTCCCAACCATCCAAGCCATCGAATGAAGTGGTGATACGCACCGCCACGCTGCTGATGAAGCGGAAACGCGTCGATGCCGCCATGTTCTCCTGCAAGTCCTTCGAGAAGATGCCGACCTTGCGCTTGAAGCCATCGAGCCGATCATGGAACTCGTGGATGCCCGAGGCGAAGTTACGACACTGGCTCAAAAGCAACCTGCGGGCATTTTCGTGTTCGGCCTCGAACCACTCTTGCATGGGAGCAAGCCACAGGAATGGCGAAGCGCCGTCCTGATCCGGCCCCAACTCCAGACGCTTCTTGTCATAGAACTGGTAAGGCGTGGTGCCCGTTGACTCAAAGAACACTCGCTTGATCGGTGCCAACGCCTCTCGTGCTCGCGCTTCCTCACCGTGAATATCCAGAAGCAGCCGATCCATATCTGCTTCCAAGGCATCTTGGTCTCGAAGCGGCTTGGCCAGCGGCCCGATGGGATCCGCCGGCCACCGGGTCAGCTTCTCTCGGCGCTTGACCACGAAGCCATGTAGTTTCTCTACCTTGGCCTTTTCCTGATTGACTTGGCTGAGCGCCTTATCCAGCTCACCATGCTTGGTCTCGCGTGCATTGCGTGCTTGGGATTCCTGCTCCAGCAACTTCTGGACACTGGTTTTCGCCACCTTCAACTCCGCCGCCTTCTCGGAGCGAGTTTCCCACTCGGATTTCAGCCAGCGCCGCCAATCGCCCACCTTGGCCTCATTGGATCGAGCTGTCTGTAGCCTTTCTTGTGCCTCTGATTTCTCCTTCTGAAGCTTCTCGAGCGAAGCGGTGTCCACGCCCCGCGCCTTCAATGCAGAGTCCAACTCCGTATTCAGTGCACTGATTTCCTGATCGCAGGATGATTTTGCTGATGCAATGACCTGATCAAGCTCACCGATGTCGGTGCGAATCTGCGCTTCAATTTCCGCCAAGCGCTTTCTCAGCTCGCTTTCATGGCTCTGCTTGCGTGCGTTTCGGGTCGATTTGAGTGTGTTCAGTGCCTGCTTATTCTTCTCAACAGTTTGCTGGACTTCTCGCAGTTGCTGTCGGGCACGAATGCCGGCCTGACGAATATCCTCAGCCAATGCCCGCTCCGCCGCCTCAAAGGCTGTCTGGCATGACCGTGCCGTGTTCTCGGCCTGGACATGAAGGCGTTGCTTGTCGTTAGCGGCAGTTTTCGCCAGGCGGACGCGCTCGGATTGGGCTTCCAGTTCTTTTTCCTTGGCCTGCGCATCTCGCTGATGCCGCTCAATGGCCCGATCGACTTCCTCGATTTTCTGCCGCAGCACCTCCTCGTCGGCCGCCCTAGGAACATCTAGTGCGGCCAAATCCAGGCCGACGCCATACAGAGACAGAGCATCTTCACTGACCAGCGTGGGCGTCAGATCGGTACGTAACAGCAGGTCCTCGGGGACAACCCTTGCGATGTCCCTGGTCCAGTCTGGACGGTTTTCACGCAAATAGTGCAGCAGCGTGCCTGGCGCGGCGTCTCTGAGGGAGAGCAGGTGCCCCCGCACCGTTTGATCCTTCTTTCCTCGATCTCGCAGGTCCTGAATCTGGTCATCGATGGCACGGAACGCATCCGTTTCTGCCTGGTACGCGGTCTTTGCTTCCTCATATGCCGACAGCGCCGTGGCAGCGGCGTCCGCAGCTGTGTCACGTTCACTCCGTGCCTGATCTCGAGCGGCAGCGACCTGAGAGCTGGCTTGCGGATACTCAGCGGCTTGCTTTAGCCCGCCCAATTGCTCGACCAGCCGCTCCTTCGCGTTGCTGATCGCTTCTTCCTGTTGATCGAATTCAGCAACGATGGCCTGCCATGTCTCATCAGCCGCCTGCCGCGCTTGCGTTTCCTCTTCCTTGCCTCTGAACCGAATCGGGTCTTTGAGTGCATTCTTTTCCCGTTCGAGCGCATGGAAGGCTTCGATACGCAAATTGCGCAGCTCGGCATAACGATTGGCCAGATCCTGGGACGCCCCAAGTAGCGCCTTCTCCCGCTTGTCTTTCGTGTCCAGATCGTCGGCCAACTGTGGCAAGGCATCAACCAAAAGGGCCAGGCTAGGGAGATCTTCTTTCTCGTAGGCGCGGTATTGATTCTCCAGCCCCTGCAGGGTGCCCTCTAGGCTCTTAACCTGTCCTTCGGCCACACCTCGCTGACTGCCAATTTCGCGCAGCTGAGCGTTGGTTTGCTCTTCCAGGAGTTGCATTTCGTTCTGGATTTCACCTGCCCTTGATTTAGCCTGCTCGATTGCAGTTTCTTGCACCTGTTGCAAGCGGGCGAAATCTGTATGGACGAGCTGAAGTTGCCGCGCAGCCGCTTCGTGGCGCATTTGCGCTGATTGGAAATCCCGCATGCGTCCGGACTGTTCCATCACTACCGCGTAGGCTCGGTACTCGCGCACCCAGTCCTTCATGGTCGTCTTGCTGGATTCAAGCCGGATACTGGTCTTGTCATCGACAATGCAGGAAACGATCATCCGTTTGATGTCGCGGAAATTCGTTACCCGCGAAAACATGCCGGTTACGATCTTTTCGATATGGCTCAGACGACTACCTGGGCCGACGAATGAGAAGTTTGCCGCCAGCGTCCTGTGATCACGATTTCCAGTAACGGCATTTTGAATGATGGCCCGATAATCCGAGAGGGCCGTGATTTGCTCGGAACAGAACTCGCCCCGCTTACGAATGTGGCGGTTGAGATCAGGGCCGATCACAAGGTCGCCAAACTCGTCGCGAAACCGCTCCAAGGCGAATGATTGATCAATGAAGCGGTAGTAAACGCTTTCGCCGGAGCGGGAAGCATGTAACACCACCATGCAGACCTTGCCGCGTCGGCTGTACTCGAACACTATGAAAGAGGTAGTGTGGGGTAGGTAGTACTGCACGAAGGACTGATTCACGCCGCCACCCTGCACCAGCTTGTTCGGGCTTTCCCCGTAGAAGAGGGGAATTAGTCTCAGCAACGATGTTTTGCCTACACCATTTACCCCTGTGAGTGAGGTGTGGCCGTCAAGCCTCAATTCAGTCAAGGCACCCTTGCGGTAGGCATCAATAAGAATGAGCCGCCGCAGGGCAAAATATTCGGCTTCCGACGTGTTCAACACAGATCACCACCTCCCATAAGTACCCCTACAGAAAAACGCCTTCAACCCATAGAGACGGAGCGAAAAATTCGTGCTTGATGCAACCACTGAGGAATATGGGCATTGGACTTTCCGGCAAGAGTGTGCGCACCGAGCCCAGGTGAATTATAATCAAAATGATGATATAAACAATATTGTTTAATGATGAACACCGCAACACTTTCATGCTCTTGTGTATCATCTTTGAATGAGGAATTCTTGGATATGCAACCCCAGCGCGTCGAGAGCTTGAACCACGCCCAGCGCGAGCGGCTGGCCTACATCGACTTCCGGCTCTACTTCTTCGGTGAGATCGGTCGCCCAGACCTGATTGAGCGCTTCGGCGTGGCACCGGCGGGTGCGACCCGCGACTTGGCGCTGTACCGTGAGATCGCGCCGAAGAACATCATCTTTGATGCCAGTAGCAAGATCTACCGCATCGGTCAGGTGTTCTCCCCGCTGCTCAACCACGCATCTCAGCGCGTGCTGTCGGCGCTGGCTCTCGGCTTCGGTGACGGCGTGAACGGTGCAACGCAGCCGCTGCTGCCGTGCGAGTCGCCCACCGCCCTGAGCAACCCCAGGATAGACGTGCTGGCCCCGGTCTGCCGGGCGATCTACGCTAAGCGACCCGTTGCCATTCGTTACCACTCGATGAGCAGCGGCGAGTCCGAGCGGGTCATCGTGCCCTTCGCGCTGGTGGACACCGGTCTGCGCTGGCACGTTCGGGCATTTGATAGGAAGAGCGGCGAGTTCCGGGACTTTGTCGTCACCCGTATCGAAGCGCCAACGCTGCTCGACGAAGAGCCACAGGCAAACGAACGGCCGGACAACGATATCCAGTGGACGCGCATCGTCGAGCTGGACTTCGTGCCGCATCCGCGCCTAGAGCGCCCCGAAATCATCAAGATGGACTACGGGATGACCGACGGCTCGATCCGGATGCGCGTTCGTGCCGCCGTCGCGGGCTACATGCTGCTGCGCTGGAGCGTGGACTGCTCGCCCGACCACCGTCTCAAGGAGGAACAGTACCGCCTATGGCTCAGCGATCCGCTGGCGCTGTACGGCGTTGAGAACGCAAAGCTCGCGCCGGGCTATCAGGCCCCGAGCAGCCCAAAGAAACGATAGGAAAGAAAAAAACCAATGGCCAAGACACTTGAAGCCCACGACAAACTGATCCGGGAGATCTTCGAAGGCAGCTACCAGTTCGAGATTCCAGACTACCAGCGCCCCTATGCCTGGACAACTGAGCAGGCTACAGAACTGTTCGATGATCTGTACTCGGCGATGCAGGACGCGCGTGTCTCGGGGGGCAGCAGCCAATACTTCCTGGGCAGCATCGTCCTGATCAAGAACGACCGGGACCCGAAGTCATCGGTAGTCGACGGCCAGCAGCGTCTGTCTACGCTCACGATGCTGTTCGCCGTGTTGCGCACCGTGATGCCGGATGCGGCAGACGACATCACCGACTTCCTCTACAAAAAGGGCAAGGTCAGTCTTGGCGAGAAAAACGAGTACCGCTTGACCGCCCGCGAGGAAGATGCCGACTTCTTCCGCACCAATATCCAGGAGCCGGGTGGCATCGCACAGTTGGTCGCCAGTGCCGACAAGCTGAAAGACAGCCGTCTGCGTTACCGCGAAAACGCCACGCTGCTGTTCGAAAAGGCCAAGGCGCTTCCGTCTGCCGAACTGATTGCTCTGTGGCAGTTCCTCGCCAACGACTGCTCTCTGGTTGTCATCTCCACGCCCGACCTCGAAGCCGCGTACCGCATCTTCTCCGTACTCAACAACCGGGGGCTCGACCTCGCGCCTATCGACATCATCAAGGCGCAGGTGCTGGGCCTGATTCGCACCACGGCAGGCGACGTCAAAAGCCGCGCCTACGCAAAAGAGTGGAGCCGGATCGAAAGCTCGCTGGGCCGGGACGCCTTCGGTGACCTGTTTGGCCACATCCGCAGCATCTACGCCAAGAAGAAGCAGAAGTACATCCTGGTCAAGGAGTTCCAGGAGCACGTCACCGAGTACAAGACCCCTATCGACCTCGTCGACAAGGTCATCAAACCCTATGCCGAAGTGTGGGACTTCGTGCGCGATGCCGACTTCGAGGCCACCGAGCACGCCGAGACCATCAACGAGCACCTGTCTTGGCTCAATCGTGTGGACTTCAAGGACTGGGTGCCCCCAGCACTGGTCTATTTCAAGCGCTTCCGGCAGCAGCCCATACTGCTCGCAGAGTTTTTCCAGTCACTGGAACGCTTGACCTATTTCCTGCTGGTCACCAAGGTCGGCATCAACGAGCGCATCGAAACATACGCTGCGCTCACCAAGGAAATTGAACCGGAAATCTTCAAGGGGGATTTGGCTGCGCTCACCACGCTGACACTGACAGACGCGCAAAAGCGCAAGTTCGTCGCGGCACTCGATGGCGACGTGTACGACGATCTGCCCAAAGCACGGATGGCGCTGGTCTTGCGCCTTGAATCTTTGGTGCGAGCCCCCGGCGTGCAGCTTCAAGATGCCGTGTCGCTGGAGCACGTGCTGCCGCAAACCCCGCCCGACAGTTCGGACTGGATCAAGTGGTTCCCGGATGAAGACGAGCGCGATGGCTGGACGCACCGTTTGGCCAATCTGGTTCCGCTAGATAGGAACAAGAACTCGTCTGCCAGCAACTACGACTTTGCCAAGAAGAAAGACGCCTACTTCAGGGGCAAAGGCAAGGCATCTCCCTTCGTGTTGACGCAGGAAGTTAGAGCAGAAAACGAGTGGACGCCCACGCTTCTGGCCGAGCGCCAGCAACGTCTTGTGGGCGTACTCAAAGAACATTGGAATCTCGCCGTCGTCACTGGCAATGCCACCGGCGCTGCGGCGAACTGAGGAACGTATCGATGCAGAAGAAGCAACAACAAGACCAAAGCCAGATCAAGTGGATTTCCGACTTCATCTGGAATATCGCCGACGACCGCCTGCGAGACGTTTACGTCCGCGGCAAATACCGTGACGTGATCCTGCCCTTCACCGTTCTACGGCGGCTCGATGCCGTGCTCGAAGCGACGAAAGACGCGGTGCTGGAGCGCAAGAAGTTCCTCGATACCCACAAGGTGGCCGAGCAGGACGGCGCGTTGCGCATGGCGGCAGGCCAGGCCTTCTACAACGTGTCGGAATTCACCCTGGCCAAGCTGAAGGCCTGCGCGGCAGGGCAGCGCCTGCGCGATGACTTCATTGCGTATCTGGACGGCTTCTCGCCCAACGTGCAGGAAATCCTCACCAAGTTCAACTTCCGCAACCAGATCCAGAAACTGGTGGATTCTCACGTCCTGGGCTACCTGATCGAAGACTTCCTCGACCCTGAGGTCAATCTCGCGCCGCTGCCGGTGAAGGATGCTGACGGCCGCATCAAGCTGCCCTCGCTGGACAACCACGGCATGGGCACGGTGTTCGAGGAGCTGATCCGCCGCTTCAACGAAGACAACAACGAAGAGGCGGGCGAGCACTTCACCCCGCGCGACGTGGTGCAGCTCATGGCCAAGCTGCTGTTCCTGCCGGTGGCCGAGCGCATCGAGTCCAGCACCTATTCGCTCTATGACGGCTCCTGCGGCACCGGCGGCATGCTCACCGTGGCCGAGGAAGCACTACACGAACTGGCCGAGCAGCACGGCAAGGAAGTCTCCATCCACTTGTTCGGGCAGGAAATCAGCGACGAAACCTACGCCATCTGCAAGGCCGACCTGCTCTTGAAGGGCGAAGGTGCGGAGGCCGAGAACATTGTCGGCGGCGCGGACAAATCCACCCTGTCCGCCGACCAGTTCCGTAGCCGCGAATTCGATTTCATGATTTCCAACCCGCCCTACGGCAAGAGTTGGAAGACCGATCTGGAGCGCATGGGCGGCAAGAAGGAATTCAACGACCCGCGTTTCATCGTCAGTCACGCGGGCAACCCCGAGTTCAAGCTCATCACCCGCTCCAGCGACGGGCAGCTCATGTTCCAGGTGAACAAGCTGCAGAAGATGAAGCACAACACGCCGCTGGGCAGCCGCATTGCGCTGGTGCATAACGGCTCGGCGCTGTTCACCGGCGACGCAGGTCAGGGCGAGAGCAACATCCGCCGCTGGGTGCTGGAGAACGACTGGCTCGAAGCCATCATCGCCCTGCCACTCAATATCTTCTACAACACCGGCATCGCCACCTACATCTGGGTGCTGGCCAACAAGAAGGCCGAAGCGCGCCGTGGCAAGGTGCAGTTGATCGACGCATCGCAGTGGTTCCAGCCGTTGCGCCGTAACCTCGGCAAGAAGAACTGCGAACTCTCGGACGGAGACATCGAGCGAATCATCGACCTTTACCTCGGCGATGCACCGGAAAACGCCCAGTCCAAATGGTTCGACCCCCAGGACTTTGGCTACTGGAAGATCACCGTCGAGCGCCCGCTGCGCCTGAAAAGCCAGCTCTCCGACGAACGCATCGAGCCCCTGCGTTTTGCCTCCGGCGATGAGGCGCTGCGCGCCGAGATCTACGCCACCCATGGCGAGGCGCTCTACAGCGAGTTCGCCAAGCGCAAACCGGCTATCGAGGCGTGGCTGAAAGGCGAGGACGAGAACGAAGACGACGACATCGAAGATAGCGACAGCGGCGATGACGGTGAAGCTCCCGTCGCCCGCAAAGCCGTGCCCGCCAAGCGCCGTAAGAAGCTGCTCGACGCATCGACGTGGCAGCGTGACAAGGCGCTGATGGAGGTGGCGCAACGGGCGCAGCAGGCATTGGGCAGCGCCGTGTTCGACGACCACAATGAATTCCGCTCGCGCTTCGATGCTGCGCTCAAGGCGCAGGGCGACAAGCTCGGCGCGCCGGAGAAGAAGGCCATCTACAAGGCGGTGAGCTGGCGCGACGAAGCCGCGCCGCCGGTCATCGCCAAGCGCAGCAAGCTCAAGGCAGGGGAACACTTCGAGCCCGGCTTCGACGGCGCGTACCTGGAAACCGTGGGCAAGGATCGCTTCATGGTCGAGTACGAACCCGACAGCGAACTGCGCGACACCGAGCAGGTGCCGTTGAAGGAACCGGGCGGCATCGACGCCTTCTTCGCCCGCGAAGTGCTGCCGCACGCGCCGGACGCCTGGATCGCCACCGACAAGACCCAGATCGGCTACGAGATTTCCTTCGCCCGCTACTTCTACAAGCCCGCGCCGCTGCGCACACTGGCAGAAATCCGCGCCGACATCCTCGCGCTGGAGCAGCAGAGCGAAGGGTTGCTGCATCGGATCGTGGGGGGCGCGTGATGGCGGTGGTGAGCACCTATCCGAATTACCAGTCACTTCGTTCGCGCTGGGTGCCGCGTGTGCCAGAGCACTGGTCGCTCCTGCGCGCCAAGAATTTCTTGCGAGAGATCGACGACCGCTCGAAAACCGGCGAGGAAACGCTACTGTCAATGCGTATGCAGCGGGGCTTGGTGCCGCACAACGATGTGTCGGTAAAGCGCATCGCCCCAGAGAATCTCATCGGCTACAAGAAGGCACAACCGGACGAGCTGGTGTTGAACCGGATGCAGGCGGGCAACGCCATGTTCTTCCGTAACCGCCAGCCGGGTTTGGTCAGCCCGGACTACGCCGTATTCCGCTTGCTCCGAAACGACAACCCCGAGTATCTCGGCCACCTGTTCCGTTCGTGGCCAATGCGCGGGTTGTTTCGCTCGGAATCGAAGGGTCTTGGGACTGGCACGTCAGGCTTCTTGCGCCTCTACTCGGATCGCTTCGCGGCGCTGGAAATTCCGCTGCCCCCGCGCCCCGAGCAAGACCAGATCGTCGCCTACCTGCGCACGCAGGACGCGCACATCGCCCGCTTCATCAAGGCCAAGCGGGACTTGATCAAACTGCTCACCGAACAAAAGCTGCGCATCATCGACCACGCCGTCACACGTGGCCTCGACGCGGAGGTTGCGTTGAAACCTTCCGGCATCGAATGGCTGGGCGAGGTGCCGGAGCATTGGGAAGTAGCCCTCATTAAGCACGTCGCGGATGTGCGCTTCAGCGGTGTGGACAAACATTCACACGACCACGAAACACCGGTGCGCCTGTGCAATTACACGGACGTCTACAAGAATGACCGCATCACCGACGATATGGGCTTGATGCGCGCCACAGCGACGGCGGCGGAGATCGCCCGCCTGACGCTGAAAGCGGGCGATGTCATTCTGACGAAGGACTCCGAAACGCCGGACGACATCGGTGTACCCGCATGGGTGCCGGAGGATTTGCCCGGCGTGGTTTGCGCCTATCACCTTGGCCTGCTGCGTCCCGTACCGGATCGCGTGTTGGGCGAGTTCCTGTTTCGCGCCATCGGCTCAGCGCGCACTGCGCAACAGTTTCACGTTCTTGCCACCGGCGTCACACGCTTTGCACTCGGCAAGCACGATGTGAAGAACGCGGTCATCGCGTTACCACCCATCGAAGAGCAAAAAACCATCTGCCGCTGGATCACCGACGAATGCAAGCCGCTGGATGACGCGATTGCCCGCACCGAAGAAGAAATCAAGCTAATCCGCGAATACCGCGACCGTCAGATTGCCGATGTGGTCACCGGCCAAGTGGACGTGCGCGGCTGGCAACCCGGCCCGGAGGACGTGGTGGACGACGCGGCGCTGGCCGCGCTCGGCAACGACGAAGACAACGTGAGCGAAGAGGAGGACGGCGATGGCGAAAACTGACACCAGCGAGCGCTGGTTCGAGGCGCGCGTGGTACGCGGCCTGACCGGCTTGCCGCAGCCCGAGTACAGCCATGAGCTGGCCCCCACGGACTTCGCCGCCACCCATAACGGCTACGTGCAGGGCAAGCCCACCGACTACAACCGCGACGTGGCGATGGATGTGGCGCAGTTGCTGGCCTTCTTGCAGGCCACCCAGCCCAAGGCGACGGACACGCTGGAACTGGCTGTGGATGGCATCAAGCGCACCCAGTTCCTGCACCGGCTGCAGGGCGAGATCACCAAGCGCGGCGTCGTGGACGTGCTGCGTAAGGGCGTGAGCCACGGGCCGGTGAAAGTCGATCTCTACAAGCTGCTGCCCACGCCGGGCAACGCTGCCGCAGCGGATGCCTTCGGCAAGAACATCTTCAGCGTCACCCGGCAGGTGCGCTACAGCAACGACTCCGGCAATGAGCTGGACTTGGCCATCTTCATCAACGGTCTGCCGGTGCTGACCTTCGAGTTGAAGAATTCGCTGACCAAGCAGACCCTGGCCGACGCCATCGTCCAGTACCAGACCACGCGCAGCCCACAGGAGCTGCTGTTCCAGTTGGGGCGTTGTGTGGCGCACATCGCAGTCGATGACGCGGAGGCCGCGTTCTGCACTGAGCTGAAGGGCAAAGCCTCTTGGTTCCTGCCGTTCAACCAGGGCTGGAACAGCGGCGCGGGCAACCCGCCCAACCCGGATGGTCTGAAGACCGATTACCTGTGGAAACAGGTGCTGACCCGCGAATCGCTTGCCAACATCATCGAGTGTTACGCGCAGGTGGTGGAGGAGGAAGAAGCAGACGCCAGCGGCAAGAAACGCAAGAAGCGAAAGCAGATCTTCCCGCGCTTTCATCAGTTGCGCACGGTGCGTGCCCTGCTGCGCCGCGCTCATACGGATGGGGTGGGCAAGCGCCATCTGATCCAGCATTCGGCTGGCAGCGGCAAGAGCAACACGATTGCCTGGCTGGCGCATCAACTGGTGGAGCTGCGCCACAAAGATGACCCGATGACGGCACAGTTCGACTCCATCATCGTCATCACCGACCGGCGCGCGTTGGACACGCAGATTGCCCGCACCATCAAGGGTTACGACCATGTGGCGGCCATCTTCGGCCACTCCGACAACGCGCAGGAGCTGCGCGAGTACCTGCGCCGGGGCAAGAAGATAATCGTCACCACGGTCCAGAAATTCCCGTTCATCCTTGATGAGCTGGGTGACCTCAGCGACAGGAAGTTCGCGCTGTTGATCGACGAAGCGCATTCCAGTCAAGGCGGCAAGACCACGGCGCGGATGCACGAAGCCCTAGGCGGCAAGGTCGCCGAGGAGGAGTTCGAGGAGGACAGCACGCAGGATGCGGTCAATGCCGAAATCGAGAAGCGCATCGCCTCCCGCAAGCTGCTGGCCAACGCCAGCTACTTCGCATTCACGGCAACCCCAAAGAACAAGACGCTGGAGTTGTTCGGAGAGAAGACTCTGGTCGGCGACAAGGTGCAGTTCCGCTCGCCCGAGGAGCTGACCTACACCACCAAGCAGGCCATCCAGGAGAAGTTCATCCTCGACGTAGTGGAGAACTACACCACGTACGACAGCTTTTACCAAGTGGCCAAGACGGTCGCGGACGACCCGGAATTCGACAAGGTGAAGGCGCTGAAGAAGATTCGCCACTATGTCGAATCGCACGACAAGGCCATCCGCCGCAAGGCCGAGATCATGGTCGATCACTTCATCGCACAGGTCGCGGGCAAACAGAAGATCGGCGGCAAGGCTCGGGCGATGATCGTGTGCAACGGCATCGCGCGGGCCATCGACTACTGGCGCGAGGTGTCGGACTACCTCACGCAGATCAAGAGCCCGTACAAGGCCATCGTGGCGTACTCGGGCGACTTCGAGATTGGCGGGCAGAAGAAGACCGAGGCCGATCTCAACGGGTTTCCGAGCAAGGACATTCCGGCCAATCTCAAGCAAGACCCGTATCGATTCCTAATCGTCGCCAACAAGTTCGTCACCGGCTTCGATGAGCCTTTGCTGCATACGATGTACGTGGACAAGCCGCTGGCGGGCGTGCTGGCGGTGCAAACCCTGTCACGCCTGAACCGGGCGCATCCACAGAAGCACGACACCTTCGTGCTCGACTTCGCCGACAACGCCGAGGCGGTGAAGGCGGCGTTCCAGGACTACTACCGCGCCACCATCCAGACTGGCGAAACCGATGCCAACAAGCTGCACGATCTGAAAGCCGAACTCGACAGGCAGCAGGTGTACAGCTGGCAGCAGGTGGAAGACTTGGTGGTGCTGTACTTGAGCGGCGCAGACCGAGACAAGCTCGACCCCATCCTCGATGCTTGCGTGGCCGAATACTCGGACAAACTCGGCGAGGACGATCAGGTCAAGTTCAAGGGCAAGGCCAAGGCCTTCGTGCGCAGCTACGGCTTTCTTGCCGCGATCCTGAGCTACGGCCACCCAGCGTGGGAAAAGCTGTCGATCTTCCTGAATTTCCTCATCCCCAAACTGCCCGCGCCCAAGGAGGAAGACTTGTCCAAAGGTGTGCTGGAGACCATTGACATGGACAGCTACCGAGTGGAGGCCAACGCGGCGCTGAAGATGGCGATGGACGACACGGATGCCACGGTCGAGCCAGTGCCACCGGGCGGCGGTGGTGGCAAAGGCGAGGCAGACATCGACAGGCTCTCCGCGATCATCAAGACCTTCAACGACCTGTTCGGAAACATCGAGTGGAAGGACGAGGACAAGATCCGCAAGGTCATCGCCGAGGAGATCCCGGCGCGGGTGGCGCAGGACAAGGCCTACCAGAACGCGCAGGCGAACTCCGACAAGCAAAACGCCAGGCTGGAGCACGATAAGGCACTCAACCGCGTGGTTCTGGAACTACTGTCCGATCACACCGAGCTGTTCAAGCAGTTCAGCGACAACCCCAACTTCAAGCGCTGGCTGACGGACACAGTGTTCGATGCGACCTATCAGCCGGGCGCGGTTCCGACGAAGGCACCGCCACAGACTATGGCGAAGGCATGAAGATGCATTGGTGCGGGAGGACGCGATGACCGGAACATCCCCAGAGGATCAAGCCAAGATTTCTGCGCTTTGCAGAGAGGCTGAGCGGCTGGAAGAAGACGCACTGTATTCGAGCAAGGGGCATTTCAACGCCGAAGACACATGGGTTCGGCGCAACTACTGGCTCGGTGTGCCAGCAACCGCACTTGGTGCGATTGCAGGTGCCGCTCTGGTCAAAAGCCAACCAGAGTGGGCCAGTGCCTTCACCTTGCTGGCGTCGCTACTGACAGGTTTGATGACCTTTCTCAAACCCAATGAGCGCGCTGCAATGCACCGGGCTGCTGCCGGACAGTTTTTGGCTCTTCGGAATGAAGCCCGCTTTTTCCGCGAGATCGAATTGCTTGAGACTGACCGGCTGGGCGAGCTTCCTGAGAGATTAAAGGCGCTTTCCTCTGCACGCAATGAGCTGAACCAAAAGAGCCCGAGCATTCCACGGCGCGCATTTGTCGCTGCACGCAAAGGCATCGAAGAAGGCGAAGCCACCCATAAAGTGGACAAGGAGAAATGACAGGGTGTCGGCATTGAGTTTTCTAACGGACACAGCCAGCAGTGCTGTGCTCTCCACAACCGAGCAGTCGTCAATCACGACCTCGATTTCTACGCTGCAAACCCGGATTGGTCAGCATTTCGCCAGCGGGGTAATCAAGCAGCACTTCCGCTTCGGGTCGTCGACGCGGGGCACGATTCTGCCGCGCTCGATGGACGAGCGTTCAGATATTGACTACATGATCGTGTTCAGCGAGAACAACGCCACGCCACAGACCTATCTGAACCGGCTGAAAGCATTCGTCGAGAAGTACTACAGCTCTTCGAACATCCGCCAGTCCAGTCCGACCATTGTCCTCGAGCTGAACCACATCAAGTTCGACCTCGTGCCCGCAACAACGATGTGGCTCCGCGAGTTGCAGATTCCGGATGGGTCTGGCGGTTGGATGACTACAAACCCGAATGATTTCAACGCAACGCTTGAAGCGAAGAACAAAGAGAACAAGTCGCTGATCAGGCCGTCCATTCGGTTGTTCAAGTACTGGAATGCGACCGCAGGGTTTCCGTTTCGATCTTCCTTCGAGATGGAGAAATGGGTCTGCGGCCTGAGCTTCTGGTTTCAGGCAAACCAGAAGGACTATTTCTTCGCGGTTATCGATAATCTGAATACGAGTTCCAAATACGCTCAATGGGTGAACGACGAGATCACCCGCGCGAAAACCATCGTGGCCAATGTTCGTCAGTATGATAAGGGTGAGATGCCGGTAACGGCAGAGAACGAAATCAAGAAACTGTTCCGGCTCTGAGGAAGAACAATGGCACTTAATCTTGCAAAAGCCGTTATCGGTTACCTAAAGGAGCGGCCCGAGGAAAAGTTCACGGCTCGGGAGATCGCCGATTGGGTGTTTGCCACGCACCCCGATGAATGTCAGGCCAAGAAGCAGAGCAGTCAAGCGCTGGAGACTGACACCGATCTCGTGCAGCAGATAGTCAGGGAGATTAGTTCGCAAATGCCACGGCTGCAAAAGAAGCAGGTGGAGCTGAAGACTACCGAAGGTCGTCCGCGCAAGTATTACTACTCGGAGAAATCAGACAGCGCAGAGGTGGTTGCGGCTGAAGGGGCGTTGGTAACCTCAACGGTTGATGCCGAGGAAGCAAAGATCGATGAGCACGCCCTTTACCCGTTGCTCTCGCGGTACCTTTGGGAGGAGTTCGGTGTATTCTCCAAGCGCATCGATGAAAAGCGCTCATCGAACAAGCGCGGGCCCAACGGCAATCGCTGGTTGTACCCGGATGTGGTCGGCATGGAGGATTTGAGCAAGGAATGGCACCGCGAAGTGCGCGATTGCGTCACGCAATATTCCGACAAACGCACCAAGTTGTGGTCGTTCGAGGCCAAGCTGCTGATTAACCGTTCGAACGTGCGCGAGTGCTTTTTTCAGGCGGTGTCGAATTCGTCGTGGGCCAATTTCGGCTATCTGGTCGCAGCAGAAATCGGCGGTACCGATACGCTGAAGGAATTGCGAATGCTGTTCGCAGCCCACGGTATCGGCTTCATCAAGCTGGACGTGGACAACCCTGCCGACAGTCAGGTGCTGATTCCGGCCCGCGAACGCGACGAGATCGATTGGGACATGGCCAATCGGCTAGCCACGGAGAACCGGGATTTTCTGGAATACGTGAAGCTGGTGAAGCAGTTCTACCAGACCGGCGAGGCGCGCCCGGCGGACTGGGACGTTCCGGATCTGGACGATTGACTGCCTATTCCAAGTGGCCGATGACGTCGAGGCGTTCGTCGCCGCGCTGAAACGCACCGAACCAACCGTCACGCGAGTCGGCGCGGGTGCGGCTCACCAGCAGCGTGAATCCCTCGCAGCCTCGGGCCTTGGCGGTGGCGAAGTCGGTGGTGTCGAATTTGGCCTCGCGCACCAACGTCGTGGACACAGACTTCATGGCCGACTCGAACAGGTCGAGCAGGTTGTCTTGCCGGCTGGCTTCGATGTTGCGCGACGTAACATCGTCAATAACAGCACTCTTGAATCTGTTGTTCATGGGTAATGTGCTCCGTATTTGCGTGAATGACATGAACGCGCTGTTCGGAGGGAAAGCCAAGCTCTTCCGCGTGCTTCTGCAATCAGGCGTTGCGAAGCAGCCAAGCGGCCTCAGCTTCCCTCCGTGTAACGAGTCCCGGCAGCACCTTCCCGCCGCCGTAGACCCATCGGCGAAGCTCTGTCGCGGCAGCTACCCAGTCCCGCTGATTGATCCGCCGACGCAACGTCGACGTCTGCAGTCGCCCCGCGCCGAGATTGAAGGTGAAGTCGACGATGGCCGCCAGCCGGTTCTCCGGCTCGGCGGCCAACACCGGGCAATATCGCAGGGTCGCCACCAGCGCAGTCTGCAGATCGCACGCAAGATAGACCTCGGCCTTGGCTTCGGTGATCGGTGGATGCTTTGGGTTACAGAGATGGCCATAACCAATCGTCCAGAACCCAGCGGGGCAGACGTAGGGAATGGCGGCGATCTCGATTCCGCGTTTCACCCGGCGTTCGAACCCCTCGAAGCGCTTGGCGAGATTCATGACAGCCTTCGGAACCTCGATCACGGCCGCACCCGGTCGAACACGCGGCCGAGGAACCAGAAATTCAGCACCCCGGCCCACAGCGCCTGATCGGCCTCCGTCCAGGCGTGCAGGATCGCCGTTCCCCAAATAGCGCCGGCGGTGATGGCCGCCGCGAACGCCGCCGTCTTAGCTGCACAGTAGAGCGCCATGAACCAGTAGGTGATCACCGGGCGCACGCTGATCGACAAAGCATCAGCCCAGCGCACGCCTGATCGCTGTCCCTGAGCAGCGACGGCTTCCTTCAGCGCCTCGATTGCCCCGGTGTTCCACGCCGCGTCGGCCGCAGCGCCGATCTCTGCCATCCTCTGCGCACCACGCAGTTTCTCGAACTCCAGCGCCTTGTCCTGCATCGCCAATTCGTGGCTACGCTCGCCCTGGCGGTCGAGCCACTTCAGGACTTCGGGCGCCAGACGGAAGGCCCCACCGAGGAGGCCGCCCAGCAAGGTTTCAATCATTGGGCACCTCCCATCAATTTGAGTTTGAGGGCGGCCCCGACCAGCAACGCAGCCAGAATTCCCGTGGTCAACACCCGGATGAAGGTCTGCCACGCTGTGTGGCGCGCCTCACGCCAGGCTTCGATCAAGTCGCGCAGATCCCGGATGTCGCGCGCAGCATGGCCATTTTCCAGTCCGAGGTGCGAGAGGACACGCTCGGCGCCGCGTTCGGCGGCGTGGTTGAGCAGTTCCTCGAAATCCTCCTTGCGCAGCAGAATCATGTTCTCGACAAGGGCAGCAGGTTTTTCCGGATCGGTCATAGCGGATCTCCAGAGATAAAAAGGCCGTCGCGTGGACGGCCTCGGGTGGAATCAGATAAGACGTTTAGTCGAAGGAGAGACTGATGCCCCTTGGCTGGAAATTCGGCGCGAGCGCCCCGGCTGCGATTGGGCGGGCTGTCGCCAGTGGAATCGCGACGAGGCGGTTGCCGTCCGCCGCTGCATCCCACAGCACCACCGTTGCGACGGTGCCCCAATCTGTGGTCGGACTGGACCAGGCCAGCGTTGCGGCGTTGGCGTGTTGCCCGTTGCCATCCTCGGGCCCCGTCCACGCCGCATCCGACGGCCCGGCAGCGAGCCGGCTGTATCCGCCGTCCACCACCTCGGCGCTGGAGTTAGTTTCCAGCCCGACAGTAATGGCTTCCGGCTTTTCCCAAGAGTCGGATCGCAACAGATGGGTACCGATGCACTCGGCGAGGAAATCCGACAGGTGCCCGGCGAAGGTGAGTTTCAGGTCCCCGGCGGCAAATAGAGGAGCCGGATCGTTACCGTAGATTTCGCGCGGGACGGTCAGCGGCGCGTAGGCCAGCATCGCTCCGCC